>ULTQ01049516.1_pt1 | contig 11780 bp, 9 predicted proteins | sample 1957731 | NCBI WGS metagenome assembly ULTQ01 (sample SAMEA4835738, study PRJEB28245) | human gut metagenome | biome: gut microbiome; material: fecal sample | place: Denmark | collected 2008 | reverse complement strand
GTCATAGTTGTAAAACGCATCTTTGTCCTCGATTGCATGAGCAACTGTAATGTATTCCTGTAAAAAGAAAGAGTATCTTTACAACCATGAAGCTTCGTGCTATGCTGGAAATGCAGTTGGATCTTTGGATTCGATTTTGCCCATTATGAGACGAGGGTCATCCTCCTCTCACGCTGCACCCAGACATGCCGTCTTTGCTGGGTGCGGTTTTTCTATAGGGAGAAAGGGACAGCCGTTTGGCTGTCCCTCGTATTTTATTTTGCCACCGGTGCGTCGGGCCAGTAGATCACATAGCATTCCTGCATCTCGCCCATGAAAAAGAAGATGTTTTCGCCCATCTCAATATGCTCACCGAAGGCCAGATCCGGCACGAAAAGCCGTCCGCTGGTGCGCTTCGGTCCCTTGATGGTAAAGCCCTCCGCCGTGGGATGCTGCCGCAGCTCGTTGGCCGCCTCCTCCAGGCCGGGGAAGTGCAGCGTTTTCTCCAGTTCCGCCAGCTGGGTCGCGCCGTTGATGTAAATGAGGTTGTTCTCGTCCTTGAACCAGTTGATACGCATGATATGTCCCTCCTCCTTGGTGATGATAAAGGTAGTATAACACAGCCCTTTGGTTTTGTCACTCAGAGAAACAGCCAACGGTAATGGCGGCATTGCGGTCGCCTTCTACCCCAGCGCCACGTCCCAAAGCACTTCTTGTCTTATACAAACAACCAACACACCACATCCCCCTTGACTTCGCCGTTCGGCTTATATTATACTGCTACTAGAGTAATAACGCCGTTCGGCTTATTTTCTGCTTCGTTTGAAAGAATCAAGCCGTACGGAGAAATGAGGTCACTATGCGTATCTACGATGCCGCAGATTTTGGCGTGGCGATCCGCCAGCGCCGGAAAGCACTGCATTACACACAAGCCTATGTATCGGAGGCCACAGGTTTCAGCGTCAGCTTTATCTCCGACGTAGAGCGTGGAAAGTCCACTGTCGAGCTGGGTAAGGTGCTCTCGCTTGCCAACCTGCTGGGATTAGATTGCGAGATGAAAGTGCGGGGTGAGTAAATGACATACACCGTTATCATTGAAAAAAACGGCGTACCTGTGCCGGTAGGGCATATATCAAACAACGGCTTCGCTTACGACGATGCTTATCTGCACGGTGAGGATGCACGGCCCATCTCTGTCAGCTTGCCACTGCAAGAGGAAACTTTTTCGCCCCAGCGGACAAAGTGCTTTTTTGACGGTCTGCTGCCGGAAGGCTTCACCAGAAGAACCGTCGCACAATGGATGCATGTCAGCGAAGATGATTATCTCTCTATCCTCGCCGGACTGGGTAAAGAGTGCCTTGGCGCTATCCAAATCATTTGTGAACCGGATGATATCCCGGCGCATTATCAAAAGCTGACACTGCCGCAGGTACAGGCCCTAGCAGCAGAGGGTGCTACCCAATCGGCCAAGTTGGTGACGGAGTCCCACCTGTCCCTTACTGGTGCCTCAGGCAAGGTGGGGCTATACTATGATGCCGCCAACAATGCGTGGTATCAGCCCTTTGGCACCGCACCCAGTACACACATTGTCAAGCAGAGTCATGTGCGTCTGAGCGGCATTGTGGTCAACGAGCTATTATGCCTGCATACCGCGAAAAAATGCGGCATTGATGTGCCGGATTGCTTCATTCTGGATACCGGCGGCGTAGCGGATGAAAACATTCTGTTTGCCACCGCCCGCTATGACCGGCCTTTCAACGCAGAGAGCCGTATGATCGACGGCCTGCCCCATCCCCAGAGGCTTCATCAGGAGGACTTCGCACAGGCCCTGGGCATCCCCGCCGCGGAGAAATATGAGCCGACTGGCGGTGCATATCTCAAGGACGCTTTTGCCCTTCTAAAGCATCGGTCGGCAAACCCATTGGAGGATCAGTTGAAGCTCTGGGATCTGACAGTGTTCAACTTCCTTATCGGCAATACCGATAATCACCTCAAGAATCTCTCGCTCCTCTACGACGCCTCGCTTGTCTCCGTCCGGCTGGCTCCAGCCTACGATGTGATCAGTACCACCATCTACTCCGGCAGCACCCGTGATCTTTCCATGCGTATCGGCGATGCCGTTACTGTTGATGATGTTTCCGAAAGCTCCTTCCGTATGGCGGCCCGCGAAGTCGGCATCGGTGAAAAGCTGGCGATAAAGCGTTTCTCCTCCATGGCACAGCAATTTGAAGCAGCGCTTACTTCCACGGCAGAAGAACTCGCAGGAAAAGGTTTCACAAATGCCGCACAGCTCCGTGAGCAGATCCTTCTGACCGGCGGATACCGGCACATAGACAAATAAGTTTTCAATCGTCATCTGCGGTCAACACACATTTTAACTCGTCTCAAGATATGAGAAGGCAGGGACGCAATTTGAACCGCACCCCGTCAAGAGGACAGAGAAAAAATATAAAATTTCCCCGGTCAGCAGCCGAGCGCTGCTGGCCGTTTTTTATGCGGCGAGGCAAAGCGTGTGCTTTTCCATCGGCGTCAGGACGCCCAGATTACGCTGGACACGTCTCGTGTTGTAATAGCGAATATACCGCTGGATCATCTGGACAAGCTCGTGCTTGCCGGTGAACCGTCTGCCGTAATAGCGTTCCCGTTTCAGGATGCCCCAGAAGCCCTCCATCGGGCCGTTATCAATGCAATGCGCCACGCGGGACATACTCTGCGTCATCCCAGCCTGCACAAGCTTGTGGTGGAAGGTACGGTTGGTGTACTGAAACCCTCTGTCGCTGTGGAACAAAGGATGCACGTCCGGATTGGCCTGCACAGCCTTGTCGAAGGTTTTGAAAACCAATGGGTTATCGTTGTGTTCACTGAGCACGTAGGACACAATGCGCCGGTCGCAGAGGTCTAAGATGGCGCTCAGATAGAGCTTGTGGATTTCGTTTCCCTTGTACCACTTGAATTCTGTCACATCGGTAAGCCACTTTTCGTTGGGCTTTTCAGCATAAAACTTCCTGTCCAGAAGATTTTCGGCAAGGTATTGCGGATTTTTTGCGTGTCTGGTGCAGCTGCGGCTTCCGTACTTGATCGTGGAGCGGATGTCTTTGACCCGGCAGATGCGGAGCACCCGCTTGTCGTTGACATGGATGCCGCAGTCATGGCGCAGGTCATCGTTGAGCCTCCGGTAACCCTTATCCGGACTTTCCTCGTGGATTTTCTCAAGCGTGTCCGCAAGGCGTTCGTTCTCTGCAGCCCGCTGACTCAATTTACCGGAAGCCCATTTGTGGTAAGCCGAGCGCGCTGCATGGAGCAGTTTACAGGCCAATTCAATGGGATAGCCCGTTTCCTCGTGTGCTTCCCGGATTGCTGCATAGGCGCGGCGCTGTCTCACTTCCGAAAGGCATCTCTCCTCTCGATCTCGTCCAATTTTTTTAGCAGATCACGCTCCATTTCCGCCAGATACAGTTTGTGCTTGAGCTGTTCAATCTCGATCTGCGCCTTCTCCAGTTCGGTCCGGGGGGCCTGATCCTTCTTCCGCTTTCCGCGCCGGTCCTCCAGACCGGCCTCGCCCATCTCCTCGAACCGCAGCGTCCATGTGCGTACCTGCTGGTAGCTCACCTTGTACTTCAAGGCCATCTCGCCGTAGTTTTTTTCCACTGGTCAGACAGTCCTTGACGATCTGAACACGTTCTTCCTGCGTGGTGTCCCGTCCCTGCTTCATATAGCTTCCTCCTCCGGAAAACTTGACTGAGTTGAAATCTCCATGAGCATGATACACCTTTATCCAGTTGCTGAGTTGACGTTCGTTTCGCAGCTTATATTTTTTGCTGATTTCTCTGAGACTGCCAGTCCCGGACAGGTATTCCTGTACCGCCTTTAACTTTAGTTCTGATGGATAGACGCGGTTCTTCTGATATGATAAAAAGCCGTCTGCCCCTTCTGCTTCATATCGTGTGCTCCATCTATAGATCGTCGTTGTTTCGACACTTGCCTCTCGAGCTGCTTGAGCCAAGCTTATTTCCCCTTGTTGGTACTTCCTGATAATCTCCACTTTTTCCTCTGCGTTCAATTTGCTTTTTTGCGGCATAACAATGCTCCCTTCATGATGACAGTTTATTTTTTCACTGTCTCTCATAAAGGGAGCATATCAATTTGCGTTCCTGCCTCTTTTTAGGTTATTCTGTTGCACAGACGGCACAGCTTTTTTCGTAAATCTGCATCATTTAGGAAACCCGCGCCGCCGCGCCTTGCCGCACGGCGGCTTTTTCCGTGCCTGACGGAATTTCTGACGGCGCAAGGTCTCCGCTGCCGCAGAGGGGCAGGAAGCAGATACTCTGCACCGCCTGCTGCTTGTGCCGCAGAGATACATGGACATAGGTTTGCAGCGTGATCCGCACATCGCTGTGGCCCAGCATTTCGCTGACGCTTTTGACGTCCACATTCTGTTCAATACATCGTGTGGCGTAGGTATGCCGCAGGGCATGGAAATTGCGGTACGGGACGCCTGCCCGCTTTAAGAGGGCTCTATATCGGTTCTGCATAGTGCGCGGCTCTAACGGCGCGGCGGTGCCTGTCAGCAGGCAGACACTGCCCGCGGTCTTCGGCTTGTGCGCCGCCAGCAGGGACAGAATATCTGCTGGCAGCGGTATTCTGCGGAGAGATGACTCGCTCTTGGGCGGCTGTACAATGAGCTTTGTACAGCCTTTCTCATAGAGCCGCTGCACCTCCCGCTCCACCCGCAGAAATCCCGCGTGTAGGTCGATGTCCGACCACCGCAGCGCACACAGCTCTCCCAGACGCAGTCCACTGTTCAGTGCCAGCAGAATACCAAGGCCGGTCAAGTCAGGCTCGTCCACAATATGATGCGCCAGCCGCACGATCTCCGGCTCGGTGAATATCTCCCCCTGCCGCTTTTTGCACACCGGAAGCTCGGCGTTTATGCCCGTACAGAAGCACCCCCGCTTGGCCGCCGTCCGCAGGATGGCCCGCAGCAGTACGCCCACATCTCTGGCGCTTTTGGGAGACAAGCTCTGTCCTTGGAGCCTTTGATAAAACGCCGCCACCCGCTCCTCCGTCAGCGTATACAACGGCACGGCTCCCAGTTGCGGTTGGATATACCGCCGCACCATGTAGCGGTACCGGCTGACGGTGGACTCCTTCAGCTTCCGCTTCTGCTCCCGTTCCGTGAAAAATAGCTCTACAGCCTCCGGTAATGTCATATTGTTGCTTGGCGTGATCTCGCGGGGCAGCTCCCGCAGACGCTGTCGCCGCTTCTCCCGACAGGCGCTGTAGGTGGCGGCGTAGACGTAACCGTACTGCGCCCGTCCTTCTGACGTCCGCCCTCGGATATAACGGCCCTCCCAGCGGCCATCGCTGCGCTTGTAGATGTTTTCTCCTCGACGTGACATTTCGTTATCCTCCCGACGCTTTTTTTGACGGCGAACGCCCTCTCTATCGTCTGCTGCTCAAGGAAAATACGGCGCATAAACCGCCCGTTTCGGTCTCCGGCGACTGTTTTCGCCCGAACACCGACGCCGCACTTGACTTCCCGCCCCACAAATGCTATGGTTTTACCATAGCCGGTGGCGAAAAGTGCTTTCCTGAATGATGCAGATTTACGAAGGGTATCGCTCCATCTGGCTGAGTTTATTATGCCCAGGAGGGACACAAAAATGCCACAGGTCAACGGTGATAACCTGCTGCACCAGCAGATCGTCAAACGCACCCGCGAGGCCCTGCAAGCGCAGGACGCGGCTTTTGCGATAGAATATGAGACAGCCAGCGGTGCCGATCTTATCGGCTATGTGCGGCGTTGCGTTGATGCCTCTTACACGCCCGCTCCCTGCGAGGTAGTTGGCGGTGCATTCATCGCCCAGCGTTTCGGTAACTGGTCTGCCGCACTAAAGGCTGCGGGCCTGCCCTCGCAGTACAAGCCGCCCCGCGAAAATAGCTACCCACGTTTCCAGCAAGAGTACGCACGTCAGGAAGCACAACTTATGCAGGAACGAAAAGCAAAGCGGCAGGCTAAGGCAGACCTCATTGCCCAGCGCAAGAGCCGTGACAGGGCTCGCGCTGCCGCCAACGTCGCAAAGGCTGTGGAAGAGGATCTGTGAGAATCGCCCCAACACCTCTGTCAACAACTTTTATCTTTTTGAGCAGGTAGAAAAATTCGCCGCGTTTTTGTCGTTTTACCAATTTCATTTTACTACATTCCGTGGTATAGTAACACTCGTGTGAATACTATAGGAGGGGCATTTAATGAAACTGGACTTTGCAATAGTAGACGAGTGGCAGGGACTTTCTGAGCAGGAAAAGCAGCAGCATCTCTTTGACAAGCAAAAAGGCGTGCTGGATGCCTTCCTTGAGCGCCACTTAATAACACAAGAGCAATATGACCTGAGTCTTCATACCCTCATGGATAATATGGCGATACATGCCGCAGTGTAATGAAGTCCCACTCTGCCAAATGCAGAGCGGGACTTTTCCTGCTAGAGCGTTCATTGATCCGAACGAAGTTTATAGCCATGAAAGGTAGAGCAGCAATTTTCTAAAAACGACAGCAGGGAGAGACGCATCACGCGTCTCTCCCTGCTGTCATATAGAGAAAAATCAAAGAAAGGCTGGTTGTCAGTTCTCCTTGCGCTTGCGGGTAACGATCACCGCGCCAGCCAGGACGGCCACCAGAGCCATACCCAGATACAGGGTGATGCCCGCGTCGCCGGTGTTGCCGGACTTGACGGGCTTCTTATCCGGCGTGGTGGAGCCTCCGGGCTTCTTGTCAGGATTGCCGGGCGTGGTACCACCTGTCAGCTTGGCATATGCCTTTTCGGCATCAACCAACGTCTGATAGTTGCCGACCTGATCCTGCTGCTCCTTGGTCAGACCGTCATAGGCCCGCCGTGCGGCGTCGATCTTGTCCTTGCTGTCCTTGGTGACGGTGCCGATATCGTCGATCAGATCCTCCACCGCCTTGACGGCTTCCTTCTCGATCTCCGCCATGCGCTTGGACAGCGCCTCGATCTTGGCGATCTGGGCGAAGGTCAGATACTCCTTCTGCTCGGCGGACAGTGCGCCGTAGGCTGCCTGCGCGGCCTTGACGGCATCGCGGTCGGCGATGGTCAGCTTGCCCTCGCTGGGCAGCGCGTCGATCTGATCCTTCACGTCGTCGATGGCCTGGAATTCCGCGACAGCCTTCTCCAGCGCCTCCAGCTCGGCCAGCTTGTCGGGATCGACGTTCTTCTTGGCCGTATCGCTCAACGCGTCGTAGGCAGCACGGGCCGCAGCCGCGGCCTCCGCCGTCTCCTGATAGCTGCCGTAGCTTACGTCAGAGGCGCTGGGCAGCGCGTCGATGGTCTCGCTCACATAGCCGGCGCCCTCGTTGACGTTGACCACATGCAGCACGTACCAGGTGCCGGTATAGTCACGGGCCTCGGTGCTCTGGTTGTTCATGCAGGGCCACGCGTACTCGCCGCAGCCCACATAGATCACGTCGCCGTTGGCAACGGGGATGGACTGCGTCCGCTTGAAGAAGCTGCTGCCCTCGGTATTGCCGGTGACCTTCTCATTCAGGAAGATCTTCGTCAGATAGTTCTTGTTGCTGGCGGTGGGGGTCAGCTTCACCACGGCGGAAGCGCTGTCGATGGCCAGGGTGTACTCATACGTACCGCCCGCCTCGCCGGAGGCGAACTCGGTCAGCAGCTTGCCGCCCTCGATGTCCAGCGCCTTCAGCGTGGTATCAGAGTTGCCGAAGGTGCCGCTCAGATCCTCGCCAAGACCCTCGCGGGTGTACTGGACACTGATGACATCGCCGTCACCCAGCTTACCGTTGGCAACCTTGAACTCGGCGAAGCTCAGGTTGGTGAACCAATCGTTCAGCGTGCCCATCCAGCCGGACTGCTGGCCGCCGTCGAACTCACCCAGCTTATAGGTCTTGCCGTTCTCCGTCTTGGAAATGCTGGACAGATAGGTGAGGGTATAGTCATCGCCGCCGGTGCCTGTCCAGGAATAGCCATTCTCCTTCAGGGCGCGGAGGATGACGGTCATCATGGTGTCATTCTCGCCCAGGGGATAGTTCTCCAGATACAGGAAGGGCGTCTCACCGGCCTTGCGGTAGTAGTACCCGTCATCATAGGTGAAGTTCGCCACGCTGACGGTGACGGTACCCACCTGCTGACCGGCATCGAAGCCATCGCCTGCGCCCCAGTTGGGGATAGCCGCGCCGTAGTAGCCGCCGCCGGCAGCCATCTTCATGTTGCTCAGCGCCTTGGCCCGGGCGTTGTTGATGGCCTCCAGGGTCTCGGCGGCGTTGATGGCCTTCACGCCGTCGTTATACGCCGCCTTGATGGCCGCGTAGTTCTTGCTGAAGATCGTGTACTTGCTCAGCTCGTCCTTCAGGGCGGACAGCGCCTTGGTACGCTCGGCGGTCAGGTCGGTGCTGCCGGTATCGCTGGTGACCGGCGCCCAGGTAACGGTCACGGTCACATCGCTGAAGGGCATGGTGAACATCAGGAACGTGTCGGGGATCTGCTGGTTGCACATGATGTCCCACTTGCCCTTGTACTCGCTGCAGTCGTAGAACGTGACGGTCTCGCTGGTATAACCGTTGTCCGCGCCGCTGACGGCCACGCTGCGGATCACATACTTCGTGCCGTTGACCGTATAGGTCATGTGGCCCAGCAGCTTGGTCGTGTTGCTGGCGTAGGCATCCGGCACGTACATGGTGGTGCTCGCGTCGGAGATGCTCCAGTTGTAGTCGCTGCCGGAGATGACGCCGGGGCCGTTCTTCTGACCCGAGGTCAGCGCCGCGTTGCGGCACAGCAGATACGCGCTGTAGTCGGGGTTGACGCAGACATAGACCTGCTTATTTGCCAGGGCGGCGGATTCGGTGATCTGGGTATAGGCGGAGCTATAATGATAATTGTAGCCACTATTTCGGATGTTGAAGGTGAACAGCTTCGCCTGCATGTTGCCGCCGATGCCGGAGGACGGTTCGTTTTTGTACCAGTCCTCCGCCATGGTGTTGTTCTGCAGATAGGCGATCATGTCCGCCAGCGCCGCCCGGTCGGCTGCTGGCACCTTGCTGTAGTCCTGCTGGAAGGTCAGCTTGTACTGCTTGGCGGGGGCAAGACCGGCCTCCTGGGCCTTGATGATGGCGTCATACTTTTTCTGCTCCTTGCCGGTCAACTGGCCCCGCTGATAAGGGGACATCTGCTCATAGCAGGTCTTCAGTTGGCCGATCTTCGCCGTGGCCGACGCATCCAGCTCGGTCACGTCGTCGGGCAGCTCGCCCAGATACTTCCGGAAGTTTCTCAGATTGCTGACATTTTTCGTATCAGCCTCTGCCTGCAGCTTCTTGATGGTCTGCAGGGCCGTCAACTGGGCGTCGCCGGCCGCGCCGGAGGTCTCCGCCGCGTCGATGGCCGCCACGGCGGCGTTATAGGCGTCCTGCACCTTCTGCCAGTTGGCAGGGGTGAAGACGGTCTCGGGGTAATTCTCGTCATAATAGACGGCGTCCAGCTCCGCGCGGAGCTGCTTCTTCACGGCGTCCAGGTCGCTGGCGGCCTTGACGTGTACCAGCACGGAGGCACCCACAGTATAGCGGCCCTCGTCGTCCATACGGAAGGCATTCAGCAGGATGTACCCCTCGTTATACAGGGTCAGGGTAGCCTGGCCGTTCTCGTCGGTGACGGCGTAGGTATCCACGCCCACATAGCCGGTGGCCACGGCGTCAGGGGTCTCGCCCGCGTCGCTGCGATAGACCTTCGCACCCGCCACGGGGGACGTACCGGCGGCGCAGTGGAAGGGCATCGCCGTTTCGGACGTGACGGTAATGGAGAAGGGCTTGCCCGCCTCCACCTCAACAGGGGCGGAGACGGTGCTGTACCGGAACCAGTCGACGGCGTCCTCCACCGGCGCGTTGTAGGTGGTGCCGTCCTGGCTGGAGTTGGGGATCTGCTTGGGATAGATCTGCACCACCGTCAGCTCGTCGCCGTCGTGGAGCTTCACCGCCCGGAAAACATCGCTTCGGACGCTGTACTGGGTCATGCCGAACCCGTTGTACAGCAGTTCACCGTTCAAGAAATACAGCGCATTATAGCCGCTCGGAAGCGGTTTCAGGCTGGTCAGGGCCGTGTTGGCGCTGGTGTTGGCAGCCAGCGTCACGGTGCCGGTGTAGGTGTTCGTGTTGCATCTTATCGCGGGGGTGTTCCAATAGATGTCGGAGGCGTACAGCATGGACACCTTCACCGTGATCTGCTCCTGGGACACGGTCTCCAGTCCGTAGGCGGCCTTCCGCAGATCATTCATGGCCTCTGTGAGCCGGTTATGCTCTTGCTGGCCCATTTCGGCGATCACCACGCCGTCCGCCATCTCCGTGACTGCCGTCCAGGCGTCCCGCAGGGCCTGTATGCTGGCATCCGTATACCCCGTCAGTTTGTCCGGGTCATACTTCTCGGCCAGATACCGGATGGCCTCCAGCTCCAGCCGGACGATCGATGCGGCCTCCGGCGCCATGGTGATATCCAGCTTTTCGCGGGCGGCCTTCAGCTCTTTGGTCAGGGTCTCGATCTCGTCGTTCTTGCCCTTGGTGTTGACGGCAGTGGGGTTGCCGTCGGCGTCAAACATGCTGGCCATCAGGGCCTCGGCCTTGTCCCGGACGGCCTTATAGGCTCTCCAGGATTTGGGGCTGTACCGATTCCCTGCTGTTGCGCTGCCCAGGTCGCCCCAGTTCAGCTCGTAATTCAGCGCCGAGGTGTTGGCCTGGCTGGAGGGAATCAGGTCAGCGATAGCGGCCTGAAGTTTTGTGACAGCGGCATCAATCGCATCCTGCCGTGAGGACGCATTCGCATTGACACTGTTTGCATTGTTCAATGCTGCCTGGTATCTTTTCCAGAAGCCATAGTCGTCTCTCTTTTTTCCGTTGTAGCTGTCATTGGCGGTGTAATAGGCGCCGTCCTCCGCCTTGGGGGCAGCGTCAATGGCGGCCTGCAGCGCCGTCTTGTCCGGCATAACAAGCTCGCCGGCCGTCCACTGGATGATGAGCAGGCCGTATATCTCACTTACCTTTGCGGAAGAAGCTCGACCTGTATACTTAAGGTTGTAAAAACAGGTTTGCGTCGCAGTGCTGTCCAAAGCAGTATCGTCGGTCAGGTTTAATTGGCCTTTCAGTTGTTCGTAAAACTGCTTACCGGTCTCATATACTTCCGAACCTTTGTAATGGCGTGCTGTATATTTTCCACTCACGCTATCGCCAATGGCGAACTTTTCGGTCGTAATTATACCGGTTTTCGCATTGGCTGTGGTTACATAGTTATACTGCGTAGAGTCCACAGTGAGCAAGCGGACGTCCCAGGTCGTGTTTTCGTCGACCTGATAGGTGCCAATCACCTTAATGTCATCTGCGGTCGGTGAGTATATAAATCCCGCAGCGGGTGCGTCCACCGCATACACCGCTGTGTCGGTTTCGTCTGTCTCATTGCTTTGCTCCACCGGGGCGGGGTCTTCCTGCGCCGGTTCCTCGTCCTTCGCAGGCTCCTGCGCCACAGCGGCAGGCTCCGCCGCCGGGGTGTCCACATCTGCGGCGAACACCTGCACCGGCAGCAGCGAAACCGCCATCACCAGCGCCAACAGGAAGGAAACAATGCGTTTCTTCATGTGTGTGATCTTCCTTTCTCTTTCTGATTTTCCCCGCGCCCCTTGGGTGCTGTGTGTTGTGTTTTGCCCCTGCGGGGCAAAACGGCACCGAAAAAGCGGGGGAAGTGTGATTTTTTCTCTATATCAAAAGGCCGGGTGGCCTGGGTTTTCGCGGGAGT
>ULTQ01025377.1_pt1 | contig 11850 bp, 13 predicted proteins | sample 1957731 | NCBI WGS metagenome assembly ULTQ01 (sample SAMEA4835738, study PRJEB28245) | human gut metagenome | biome: gut microbiome; material: fecal sample | place: Denmark | collected 2008 | reverse complement strand
GGCAGGTCAACGACGGTGCGTTCACGCCTACGGTGCTGTACCGCAACGGAAAGCCCTTTGACTTCACCTACGGCCCCATCCGCCAGTACGGCGACTACTGCGCCAATGTGACCGCCGACAGCTTCAGCGCCCTGCTGGACAGCTTCTACGAGGAGCGGGAGCAGGCGGAGCGGGTAAAGCAGAAGGGACAGGATCTTATCAAGACCGCCACCAACGCCCGCGACCGTGTGCGCCGGAAGATCGCCGCGCAGGAGAAAGAGTACGCCGCCTGCCTTGACCGGGATCACCTCCGCATCTGCGGTGAGCTGATCACCGCCAACCTGTACCGCATGGAGCGGGGACAGCGGAAGCTGACGGCGGAGAACTACTATGAGGAGGGCTGTCCCGCCATGGACATCCCGCTGGATGTGCGCCTGTCGCCTCAGGAGAACGCCGCCCGGTACTTCAAGCAGTACGCCAAGGCCAAGACCGCCGAGCGGATGCTGACGGAGCAGCTGACCAAGGGCCGGGAAGAGCTGCGGTATCTGGAGAGCGTGGTGCAGGAGCTGCAGCAGGCGGAGAGCGAGCAGGACTTCAACGACATCCGCACGGAGCTGACCGACGGCGGCTACATCCGCCAGCGGGGCAAAAAGCAGCCCGGCTTCCAGCGGGCCTCCAAGCCCCGTGAGTTCCGCTCCTCCGCGGGACTGCGTATTCTGGTGGGCCGCAACAACCGCCAGAACGACAAGCTGACCACCAAGGAGGGCCAGAAGTGGGACATCTGGCTCCATACCCAGAAGATCCACGGCTCCCATGTGCTGCTGTGTACCGACGGCGGAGAGGCGGATGAACAGAGCCTCCACGAGGCCGCCGTGCTGGCCGCCTACTACTCCCAGGCCCGGAGCAGCACGAAGGTGTCGGTGGACTATACGCCGGTGAAGTTCGTGAAGAAGCCTGCCGCCAGCCGTCCCGGCATGGTGGTATATACCACCTATCAGACCATGTATGTTGATCCCGACGGGGAGCTGGTGAAGAAGCTGGGCAAAAAATAGGCAGAAAACACCGCCGCAATTTCAAGTTGCGGCGGTGTTTTGCAAAAAATGGCAAACGCAACTTGAAGTTGCTGGACGTTTTTCCGCTTTTCCGCTATACTGACAGCAAAGAAAGGGGTGGCGCTATGCGAAAGATGATCCCGTTCGCGCCGTGGCAGACGGCGTATTTTCTCCGCTGGCTGCGGGACATGTCCCAAAAGGGCTGGGAGCTGAAAGCGATCAAGGGTTTCCATGCGGTGTTTGCTCCCGGCACGTCCGGCGGGCAGAACTACGCACTGTTTCCTCCGGATGCCACGGCACAGGATCTGGACGAGCTGTTTCTCCGTCTGGAGGACGGTAGCCTGACAGCGCCTCCGGAGCTGGACCGTCCCATGCCCAACCGCCTGGTGCTGCCGGAGGATCCGCGCCTTGCCCAGCTGGTGGGAAAGATCGGCCCCTATAAATATATCCAGCTTGTCTACCAGCTGCGCCGGGACAACGGCTGGGCGGAGGTCTGCGAGTGGGGCGGCTTTACCGTCATGCGCAGCACCCGGCCCGACACCGTACCGCCACCGCGCCTTACGGAATACACCGAAAAAACAGAAGAAACCCGGAAAGGACGATTTCCCGTCGCCGCCTTGGATCTGGGCTTTCTGCTGGCCCTGCCGGCACTGGCGCTGATAAAGGACACCGGACTGCTGTTCTGGCAGAAGGTGCTGGCGGGTGGTGCCGCGTTGGCGGCGGCCTGCTTCATTATGAGTCAAGTGCTGGGCCATGCCTTTTCACGGAAAGCATGGGATAATATGTCCTATGAGGACTGTCTGCATAAAGCAGGAAAACGGGCGGCACTTCTCTATATTATCGTTATCGGAGCACCCATTGCCGCTATGCTGCACTCGGCCTTTTCGTTGCTGCTGCGTTAGACGTGAAAAAGCCGCCCACCGGGCGGCTTTTTTGGCAGGGGGAACCGTTATTCGCTCTCGCTTCCGTCGTCCCGGAAGATCATGGTGATGCCCCACAGACCCGCCACGCCTACCAGCGCGTAGATGATGCGGCTGATGGTGCCCATCTGGCCGCCGAACAGAAACGCCACGCAGTCGAAGCCGAAAAAGCCCACGCTGCCCCAATTCAGCGCGCCGATGACGATCAGCACCAGCGCGATCTTATCAATGATCTTCAAAATGTGACCTCCCTAAAATAGCTTGGCGCGGATAGTTTTTCCGGAATACTGCCGCACTATACAAAAAATTTTGTCAGATTATCTTAAAAATTTTTGGAAACCGTTGCATTATCCGGTAAATATATGGTATGATTGATTTACATTACGGAACGAACCGCACCTTTATCACAAATGAGGAGGAACGACATGAATAACAAGTTTGAAAAGCTGGGCTTTTATCCCGCTGATATCCTGCTGCCCAAGGAGCAGGACATGACCAAGTGGGCCGTGGTGGCCTGCGATCAGTTCACGTCCGAGCCGGAGTACTGGCAGGCCGTTGAGCAGAAGGTGGGCGACGCCCCCTCCACCCTGCGCCTGATCCTGCCGGAGGCCAACCTGAAGGCCCCCAACGTGGACGAGTTCATCCAGAACATCAACGACTCCATGTCCAAGTACATCGCCGACGGCGTGTTCGAGACCCTGACCGACTCCCTGATCTACATCGAGCGTCAGCAGTCCGACGGCAAGATCCGTCACGGCCTGATCGGCATGGTGGATCTGGACGCCTATGACTTCACCCCCGGCTCCGGCGCCCTCATCCGCGCCACCGAGGGTACCGTGCTGGATCGTATCCCTCCCCGTGCCCGCGTGCGCCGCAACGCCCCCATCGAGCTGCCCCACGTCATGCTGCTGATCGACGACCCCGACAAGACCGTCATCGAGCCGCTGACCGCCGCTGCTGACACCATGGAGAAGCTGTACGATTTCGACCTGATGCAGAACGGCGGCCACATCAAGGGCTATAAGCTGTCCCAGGCCCAGATCGACGCCGTGGCCGCCTCTCTGGAGGGCCTGACCACCGACGAGGCCATGCAGAAGAAGTACAACGTCTCCGGCGTTGCGCCCCTGCTGTTCGCCGTGGGCGACGGCAACCACTCTCTGGCTACCGCCAAGGCCTGCTATGAGGAGCAGAAGAAGGGCAAGACCCCCGAGGAGTATCTGGCGTTGCCCGCCCGCTACGCCCTGGTGGAGGTGGTCAACAACCACGACGACGCGCTGCAGTTCGAGCCCATCCACCGCGTGCTGTTCGGCGTGGATCACGAGAAGTTCATGAACGCCTTCCGCGCCGCCTATCCCAACGCCTACGAGGGCAAGGGCGACGGCCACACCATCGAGTTCGTGTGGAATGGCGAGAGCCATTTCATCACCGTTCCCGATCCCAAGGTCCAGTTGGCCGTGGGCACCCTGCAGGGCGTCATCGACCAGTACCTGAAGGACAACGGCGGCGAGGTGGACTACATCCACGGCGACGACGTGACCCGCGAGCTGGGCAGCAAGCCTGGCAACATGGGCTTCCTGCTGCCCGCCATGGGCAAGGAGCAGCTGTTCAAGACCGTCATGGCCGACGGCGTGCTGCCCCGCAAGACCTTCTCCATGGGCCACGCCCAGGACAAGCGCTACTACATCGAAGCCCGCAAGATCGTCAAGTAACAACCGATTTCAGAAAAAAAGCGCCGCAAGGCGCTTTTTTGTCAGGAGGACGCTGTATGAAAAAGCCGCTGATCAATTTCAAAACAGCCCGGATCATTGAGATCGTTTCCATCGTGCTGATGCTCATTCTGTCGGGGCTGACGGCGCTGCTGGAGCTGAGCAAGGCATTCCTTGCCGTATCCATCGTGGGAGGGCTGACGGTGTATGTCGTGACAGCTTTGCTCTTTGACCGCTGTCCTTGCTGCGGCAGAGATCTGAGCAGGGTCTCACTTTTACGGGACAGTTTCTGCCCCGGCTGCGGTGCACCGCTGGAGGAGGATCCACTGCCGCGCCATGTGGAGGAGAAAGCCTGCGCAAAGGTGAATCTTACGCTGTCCGTGGGGGAGAAACGTCCCGACGGATACCATGAGGTAGAGACGGTGATGACCGGCGTGGGGCTGCACGATACCGTGACGCTGTACCGGAACGCCGGGCCATGGGACAAGCTGGAGTGTGATCCGCCGGTGACGGAGCGGGCAGGAGACAACCTGTGCATGAAAGCGCTGCGGGTGTTTTTTGAGGAATTCGGGCCGAAAAAGGATTTCGTAACCATTCGGCTGGAAAAAACGATCCCTACCCAGGCGGGACTGGGCGGCGGCAGCAGCGACGCGGCGGCAGTGCTGCGTGGCTTGCGGACACTGTACGTGCCGGATATGACCGACACGCAGCTGGAGGAGATGGCCGCTCGGTTGGGCAGTGATGTGCCGTTCTTCATCCGGGGCGGTACGGCGCTGGCTACTGGCCGGGGCGAAAAGCTGGCGGCTCTGCCGGACATGCCGCCCTGCTGGCTGGTGATCGTCAAGCCGGAGGAGAGCCATTCCACTGCCGCCATGTACGCCGCCATCGACAACATGCCGCAGCGCGTCAGCGGCGACAGCCGCGCGGTGCGGGAAGGGCTGGAAAAGGGCGACCTGTCCGCCGTCGCGGCGGGACTGAGCAACGACTTCCAGCAGGTGCTGCCGGAGGACAGCGCTGCGCCCGCTATCGTGGAGGCCCTGCGGCAGCAGGGCGCGCTGAACGCCCAGATGAGCGGCAGCGGCAGCGCCGTGTTCGGCCTGTTCCGCCGCCGGGAGGAAGCGGAAGCGGCGGCAGAGACGCTGAAAGAGACGTATCCCCGTACTTTTTGCGTGTCCAAGGTATAATATACAGAAAAACCGTCCATATTGTAGGAAAATTCCTGCGATAAGGACGGTTTTTGATATGACACGATGGAAGAAATGGGAGCTGGCGCTGCTGCTGGGACTGTGCGCCGCCATGCTGTGGGGCGCGTGGTCGGCCCAGCGGCAGGATGCCCTGGCCCGGAAGATGATCCGCCTGCATGTGATCGCCAACTCCGACAGCGCCGAGGATCAGGCGCTGAAGCTGGAGGTGCGGGACAAGGTGTTGAGCTTTACAACGAATGTATTGCAGCGCTCCGCCGATATGGAGGATGCCCAGATGCAGCTTCAGGACGCACTTGACCGTATCGAGAACATCGCCCAGCGGGAGATCGTCAATCAGGGCTATGACTATCCGGTAACGGCCCAGTTGACCAGGACGGAGTTCCCCCTGAAGGAGTACGACGGTTTTTCCCTGCCCGCCGGGGAGTACATGGCCCTGCGGCTGGTGATCGGCGAAGGGGCGGGGCAGAACTGGTGGTGCGTGGTATATCCGCCCCTGTGTACCGCCGCGGCCACGGACATGCCGGAGACGGCTATCCGGGCGGGCCTGTCCGGCGATGACGTGAGCCTCATCACCGAGGAGGACGCCGGGTATGTGCTGAAGTTCCGCTCCCTGGAGCTGTGGGAGCAGTTGCGGCAGTGGCTGGGGAAAAAATGACAGCGAAAGGCGCATCGGCCATCTGACCGGTGCGCCTTTCGCCTGCAAAAAATGAAAAGAGAGAGAGAAGTGAAGAAAAAAGGAGAGAGAATGAAAAAAGTTTTTTATTGTTCTTTCTGAACTGAGTACATCATACCGCGGAAATCTTAAAAAATCCTGAAAAGGATGTAACCATTCTGTGAAGTAAAGTAAAACAATTTTTGAACGGCGCCCCGCAGCAAGCCGAGAAGCCCCACCGGAAAGCGGTGGGGCTTCTCTATATGATCGCGGCGCTTAAACAGAGCCGCGTGTGATATGACGGAAGATACCGCCAATGCACAGAAGCCCCGTGACGCAGGCCAGAGAGACGGTGACGTAGGTCAATGCGGAGAGCTGGGGGATCAGGATGCCCACAACGGTGCAGAGCAGGCACAGCGCGACGCCCGCGGCGATCAGCAGCAGGTTCTTCATGGCGATAACTCCTTTCTAAGTCTGAACGATGTTTCCTTCCTACCTTTTATGTCTCTATTATATGCGAAAGGGCGGTAAACATCATTACAGATCCATTGCGCTTTGGTTACAGCTTTGGCTACAAAATGGTTACAAATGGACAGGGGAATTTTTTCTTGTGTTTGGTCTTAATATTTGCTATAATTATACTGTTATTGGTAACTTGGCGTAATAGCCCTTTCGATAGGAGTGATCCTTTTTTGAACTATTTGCAGAATCTTTGGAACGCGCTGGATCTGGGCTCGCTGCGGGACACGCTGCTGCGGGTGGCGGCGGTGCTGATCTGCCTGATCATCCACGAGACCTGCCACGGCATCGCCGCGTTCTTTCTGGGGGATCCCACGGCCAAGCGGAACCACCGCCTGTCCCTGAACCCCCTGCGGCACATCGACTGGATCGGTCTGGCCGCCATGGTGCTGACCGGCGTGGGCTGGGCGAAGCCGGTGCCGGTGAACCCCAACTACTTCAAGCATCCCAAGCGGGGCATGGCCATCACGGCGCTGGCGGGGCCGGTGTCCAACCTGCTGCTGGCCCTGTGGCTGCTGCTGGGCGCGCGGGTGATGTATATCCACGCCCTGTCCACCGGTCAGATCAACGAGACGCTGTTTTACTTCTTTATGAACACGGCGCTGATGTCCATCGGCCTGGGCGTTTTTAACCTGATCCCCATCCCGCCGCTGGACGGCTCCAAGGTGCTGGCGGCGCTGCTGCCGGACCGGCAGTACGACTGGCTGATGCGCTATGAGCGCTTCGGTATGCTGATCATCATGGCGCTGGTGTGCTTCGGCGCGCTGTCCAATGTGCTGGACACCGCCATCGGCTGGGGATTCCAGCTATTCTGCCGCATTGTCGGCTTTTATTGAGGAGATCACTGTTGGATAATCCGATTTTCAAACTGGAAAAGGTGGTGCAGGCCAAGGGCAGCGAACCCCTGGAGGATTTCGAGGGGCCGCTGGATCTGATCCTGTACCTGCTGAGCAAGAATAAGATCGAGATACAGGACATCCCCATCGCCCTGATCCTGGATCAGTACCAGGCGTATCTGGAGCAGCGGCAGCGGATGGATCTGGAGGTGGCCAGCGAGTTCATCGCCATGGCCGCTCACCTGGTGTACATCAAGACCCGCATGCTGCTGAACCTGGAGGATGAGGAAGCCCAGAGCGAGATGGACGCCCTGATCAGGTCCCTGGAGGAGCGGCAGCGGGGCGACACCTATGCCAAGGTCAAGGTGCTGACGGAGAAGCTGGGCCCCATGGGCGAGTTTGGCCGGGACATTATGACCCGCAACCCAGAGCCCATGGAGCGGGGTAAGATCTACGAGTACGACCAGCAGCCGGGCGACCTGATCATCGCCATGCAGGAGGTGGCGGATCGCCGGGGCCAGTTGGACGCCCAGCCGGATCTGAAGCCCTTTGACGAGATCGTGCGGCGTGAGCCGTACTCCGTGGAGACCAAGGCGCGGGAGATTTTCCGGCGGCTCAAGACCGGCGGCATCACCCGGTTTTTGCTGCTGTTCCGGGGCAGCCGCAGCCGCAGCGAGATCGTGGCCACGTTCATGGCCGTGCTGGAGCTGTGCCGCAGCCGCATCATCCGTCTGGCCTCCGGCGTCAATGACTGCACCGTGGAGTGCGACGGCGATATGCCCGACGATTGGCAGGGCGAGGTTTGAGGGAGGTAAGATATGGATACGCTTGAAATGAAGGAAGTAGAGGCCGCCATTGAGGGCATCCTCTTTGCCTCCGGCGAGCCGGTGGCCATAGACCGCATCTGTATGGCGACGGACATGGACCGTCCCACGGTGGAGCTGGTGCTGCAGAAGCTGGCGGACTACTACGCCTATGAGCGGCGGGGCATGCGGCTCCTGAAAATGGACGACAGCTATCAGCTTTGCTCGGCACCGGAGTACGGCGACATCATCCGCCGCGCCTTCGAGGTGAGAAAGCCCGCCAAGCTGAGCCAGCCCGCGCTGGAGGTGCTGACCATCATCGCCTACTATCAGCCCACCACAAGGGCCTATGTGGATCAGATCCGGGGCGTGGACAGCTCCTATACGGTGGGCCTGCTGCTGGATCGCCACCTGATCGAGGAGTGCGGACGGCTCCAGGTGCCGGGACGGCCCCGGCTGTACCGCACCACCCAGGCATTCCTGCGGGCCTTCCACCTGCGGTCGCTGGACGATCTGCCGGAGATGCCCGGTATGGAGGGCGACGGCCAGCTTCGGCTGGACGAGCAGGGCAACCTGCTGGATCTGCCGGAGGAACTGAACGAGAACTGATATCCCATTCCGAAAGGAGGCGTTCCCCTTGATTGGATGGATCATACTGGGCGTGATCGCGGCATTGATCGTGGTGATCCTGTGCCTGCGCGTGGGCGTGACGGCCAGCTTCGGCGAGGAGCTGCGCGTGACCGCACGGATCGGCCCGGTGACGATGCAGATTATTCCGCCGCCGGAGAAGAAGCCGAAAAAGGCGAAGCCGGAAAAAGCGGCAAAGGACGAGAAAAAGCCCAAGGAGAAGAAAAAACCGGATATCCACCTGACGTTCGAGGACATCAAGGGTGCACTGAGCGCCCTATGGCGCTCCATCCAGGGTGCGCTGCGCCGGGCGGGAAAGCGTATCCGCATCGACCCCATGCGCCTGAGCTTCGTGTTCGCGGACGAGGATCCCGTCAACACCGCCCAGTGGTACGGCTGGGCCAACACCGCCATGTGGACGGTGATGCCCCGGCTGGAGGAGTGGATACACATTCCCGACCCGCATATCCACATGGAGATGGACTTCACCGCCGCGGAGACGAAGGTCTCCGGCACCGTGGGCGCCAGCTACCGGATCGGCGACCTGCTGGCCATCGGCTTTGCCGCTGCTGGGCCGGTGCTGAAATTCGGCATCCCCTTCCTGCGGAAGCAGAAGGCCATCAAGAAGGCGGAGGCCGCAAAGCTGGCGGCGGAGCAGGCGGAGAAGAAAGCCGACGCATCTGACAAGGCAGCCTGAAAGAGCAAGCGAACAATTATTGATATACAGAAAGGAACACGACCATGGAAATGAACGAGAAGAAGAACCCCATCACCGCTGTGATGGAAGCCTCTATGGCGAAGATCCGCGAGATGGTGGATTCCAACACCATCGTAGGCGAGCCCATCACCACGCCCGACGGCGTGACCCTGATCCCCGTGTCCCGCCTGAGCTTCGGCTTTGGCTGCGGCGGCGGAGACTACGGCAAGCAGCCCGACCAGATGGGCGCCGCCGCAGGCGCCGGTGTCCGCGTGGAGCCCATGGCGTTTCTGGTGGTCAAGGACGGCGTGACCCGCATGCTGCCGGTGGCCGCGCCCGCCATCACCACGGTGGATCGCGCCATCGAGCTGGTGCCTCAGGTGCTGGATCGGGTGGAGAGCTTCATCGACCGCAAGAAGGCGGAGAAGGAAGAATTCTAAGAAAGAAAATATTCGGAAGCTAGGGACAAACCGCTCCCGCATAGGATGATATCCGGGGTGATATCATGTGGAAACGACTGTGCGGGGCGATGCTGGCCCTTGGCGTGCTGCTGGCGCTTCTGCCCTGCCGGGCGGAGGCGGCGCAGCTCTCCGCCGCGGCGGCCATCCTGATGGACGCCGACAGCGGGGAAGTGCTGTATGAAAAGGACGCCGGGCGGCGTATGCGTATCGCAAGCACCACCAAGATCATGACGGCCTTGGTGGTGCTGGAGCATGCCCAGCTGACGGATACCGTCACCGTGACGGCTGCCCATATGGCGGAGGGCTCCTCCATGTATCTCAAGCCCGGCGAGGTGGTGACGGTGGAGGAGCTGCTGTACGGCCTGATGCTGTGCAGCGGCAACGACGCGGCCCTGGCGCTGGCGGATTGCTGCGGCGGGCTGGAGGTCTTTGTGGCCGCCATGAACGACAAGGCGGCGACCCTGGGCATGACGGGCACCTCCTTTGCCAATCCCAACGGGCTGGACGACGAGAACCACTACTCTACCGCGCGGGATATGGCGGTACTGGCGGCCTACGCGGCGGAGGATCCCACCTTTCGGCGCATCTGTTCCACCCGGACGGCCACGGTGGGCGGCAGGACGATGACCAACCACAACAAGCTCCTTACCCAGGTAGAGGGCTGTATCGGCATGAAGACTGGCTATACCAGGGCGGCGGGCCGCACGCTGGTGTCCTGCGCGGAGCGGCAGGGCCGCCGTCTGGTGGCGGTGACGCTGTGCGACGGCAACGACTGGGCCGACCACAAGGCCCTGTATGAAATGGGCTTTGCAGAAAACACGGAGGAGACGGCATGACGGAGCGGCTGCAAAAACTGATCTCGCGGGCCGGTATCTGCTCCCGGCGGGCGGCGGAGACGCTGCTGACGGAGGGGCGGGTGACGGTCAACGGTATGGCGGCCCAGCTGGGCGACAAGGCCGATCCGGAGACGGACGCCGTCGCCGTGGACGGAAAGCCGCTGACGTTTGCCGGGCCTATGGTGTACCTGATGCTGAATAAGCCCCGGGGCTATGTGACCACCCTCAGCGATGAGCTGGGGCGGGCTACCGCCGCCGAGCTGGTGGCGGACTGCGGCACACGGGTGTTTCCCGTGGGGCGGCTGGACAGGGACAGCGAGGGCCTGCTGCTGTTCACCAACGACGGGGCGCTGATGCAGGCCATGACCCACCCGAGGCATCAGGTGGACAAGGTCTATGAGGTGACCGTCACCGGAGCGCTGGAGGGTGCGGCACAGCGATTGGCTGCCGTGACGGAGCTGGAGGACGGCACGCCTGTGGTCCCGGCACAGGTGGAAGCGGTTTGGCAGAAGGGCGGACAGGCCCTGCTGCGCGTCACCATCCACCAGGGGAAGAACCGCCAGATCCGGCGCATGTGCGCCCAGGTGGATCTGCAGGTGGCGCGGCTGCGGCGGATCGCCGAGGACGCGCTGACGCTGGGTGATCTGAAGACCGGACAGTGGCGGTATTTGACAGACGCGGAGATCTCCGCGCTAAAAGGAAGCGAGAGAATATGAAGCAGAGCGTGTTACATACGATACGCGCCAGTATGGACGGCTTTTCCAAGGGACAGAAGCGGATCGCCGACTATATTCTGAACAACTATGACAAGGCGGCCTTCATGACCGCCGCCAAGCTGGGTCAGACGGCCCAGGTCAGTGAATCCACGGTGGTACGCTTTGCCGCCGAGCTGGGGTACAGCGGTTATCCCGCCATGCAGAAGGCATTGCAGGAGATCATCCGCGGCAAGCTGACCTCGGTACAGCGGATCCAGGCGTCCCAGGATCAGATGACCGGCAACGACATTCTGGCCGCCGTGATGCAGCGGGATATGGACAGCATCCACACCGCCATCGAGCAGATCGACCGGAAGGAGTTCCAGCGGGTGGTGGAGCTGCTGCTGAACGCTCAGCACATCTACATTCTGGGCGTGCGCTCCAGCTCATTCCTGGCGGGCTATCTGAATTTCTATTTCCACCTGCTGTTCAAAAACGTGATCTATGTGCAGAACACGGCGGCAGGCGAGATCTACGAGCAGATGATCCACATCGGCCCCGGCGACGTGATGGTGGGCATCAGCTTCCCCCGGTACTCCAACATGGGCATCCACGCCATGCAGCTGGCCCATGACCGGGGCGCGGACGTGATCGCTATTACCGACAGTCAGATGTCTCCCCTGTATTCGTTGGCTACTGCGGCGCTGCTGGTGCGGTGTGAGGCATTGTCCTATGTGGACTCGCTGGCCGCGCCGCTGAGCCTGATGAACGCGCTGATCCTGGCCGTGGGCCAGCGGAAGCGGGAAGAGGTGTCGCAGGTATTTGCCGAGATGGAGCAGGTGTGGTCGAAATACAGTATTTT
>ULTQ01029531.1_pt1 | contig 11928 bp, 10 predicted proteins | sample 1957731 | NCBI WGS metagenome assembly ULTQ01 (sample SAMEA4835738, study PRJEB28245) | human gut metagenome | biome: gut microbiome; material: fecal sample | place: Denmark | collected 2008 | reverse complement strand
TATATATTTTTCGAAAAAACTATTCCATTTTCCTGCTTTTTAACAAAAAAAAGAATAAGATTTTTATTTCTTACTCTCTATAATATCTTTAAAATATTTCATAAATTCATTGTAATCTAAAGTTGTTGTTTCACTACTTAAAAATCTTCTAAATGAAATAGTGTTATTATTCTTTTCAGAATCACCTATTATAATTGTAAAAGGTATTTTTTTAGTTTGACTTTCACGCATTTTATAAGATAATTTTTCATCTCTATCATCTAAAGTAACACGATAATTTTTTAAACTATCAAATATTTTTTTTGCGTAATCTAAGTGATAATTATTATTTACAGGAATTATATTTATTTGTATTGGCGATAACCATACTGGTAGTGCTCCCTTAGTTTCTTCAAGTAAAAATGCGATAAAACGATCTAGAGAACCTAATATTGCCCTATGTATTACAATTGGTCTTTCTTTTTCTCCATGTTCATTAATGTATGTTAAATCAAATCTTTCAGGTAATTGATAATCAAGTTGTACTGTTGAGAGTGTTACATCATGACCTATTGCAGATTTTACTTGAACATCTAATTTTGGCCCATAAAAGGCAGCCTCTCCTTCTGCTTCATAAAAATCAGCATTGATTTCTTTTAATACTTCTCTTAGTTCATTTTCTGATTTTTCCCATAATTCATCATTTCCAAAGTATTTTTCAGTATTGTTTTTATCTCTTAACGATAATCTAAACTTGTAATCTTTAAATCCAAAGTCTTTATATACATCTAATATTAAATCTATAACACCTTTAAATTCTTGTTTAATTTGATCAGGGCGAGCAAAAATATGAGAATCATTTTGAGTAAATGCCCTAGTTCTTTCAATACCACAAACAGCTCCACTTGCTTCATATCTAAAATCATTAGCAATTTCAGCAATTTTTAGTGGTAAATCACGATATGAATGCAAATTATTTTTATACATTATCATATGATGTGGACAATTCATTGGACGTAATACATAAGATTCATCATCCAAATCCATTGATGGGAACATATCTTCCTTATAATGGTCCCAATGTCCACTTGTTTTATATAATTCTACATTTCCTAAAGATGGAGTCATAACATGTTTATATCCTAAAGATATTTCCTTATCAGTAATATAATCAACTAATGTTCTTCTTACAATAAAACCATTTGGAAGCCACATAGGTAAACCTTTACCTACTAGTTCATCAAACATAAATATTTCCATATCTTTTCCTATTTTTCTATGGTCCCTTTGTTTAGCGTCTTCTAAATCTGCTAAATGCTTATTTAGATCTTCCTCTGTTTCAAAGCATACTCCATAAATTCTTTGAAGCATTTTATTTTTAGAATCACCCTTCCAGTATGCCCCACTTACTTTAAGTAATTTAAAATGTTTTAATAATTTAACACTTTCAACATGTGGTCCACGGCATAAATCAGTAAAATCTCCTTGAGTATAACAAGATATTACTGTATCATTTTCATCCATTCTATTTATTAAATCAAGTTTATATGGATCATCACTAAACATTTCTAGTGCTTCACTTTTTGAAATTTCGTGTCTTACAATTCTTTTACCATCTTTACTAATTTTTTTCATTTCTTTTTCAATTTTAGGTAAATCTTCTTCTGTTAAAACTGCATCACCTAAATCAACATCATAGTAAAAACCTTCCTCTATAACAGGCCCTACCCAGAATTTAGCATCCTTATATAAATGTTTTATTGCCTGTGCCATTAAGTGAGCACAGGAGTGATTTAAAACACTTAAATTTTCATGTTCTTTTATATTTATCATTATAATCCTTCTTTCTTTAACTTTCTAAGTCGTTTTTGAACTGCATTTATTTCTTCATCGAGTAAATTTCGATTTAATTTTTTTAGTTTTTTGAGTTTTTTTCTTAATTCACAAAGTTCACGTTTATCTAATAATTCCAAATCAATATTTTGTAGAGGAACTATTAAATAGTCTATTTCTGTTTTACTAGAAAATTCATAGTCAGTACATTCATATATTTCATTTCTTTCATTTATTTTAGGTTTCTTATAATACCTAATTTTATTATCTTTGTCTTTTACCTTAACATAGTTAATTAAATCTTCAAGACTTTTTTTGTCAAAAAATTCACGTTCTGTCATCACTTCTAAATCATTAATTAAAAGTTTTAAATCATCATGAGATATAAGTCTTGCTTGTGCGGGATTAATTCCATAAAATAAAGATAAAAATTTAGTCATTGATATTTCTTTTTCTAACATTGATTTTTCTTTCATACTACTACTCCTCAAAAAAAAATACGCCCTTATATTGCTATAAGGAGCGTATTTTACGCGGTACCATCCTACATTATACTTAATTTAGATAACGGTTTCACCGGAATTTTTTATATCCACTCATAGGGAGTAATTATTAAGTAAATTTATTAGGTCACACCTAATCCTAACTCTCTTTAAAATTTTAACTTAATAACCATATCCTAATCATCGCTTTTCACAATTTTATTTTATCATTTATATACTATTTGTCAATTACTTTTTTAACATTTTATTCTTTTCTTTATATTCTTTAACATATTCTTCATTATAAAAAATTCTGTCATTTAAATAAGAAACTATATTATGTAGCATCTCCTCAGTATAATAAATATTTTTGCAAGAAAAATTTTTATTTATTAAATAATCAATCTCTAATCTTTGAGAAACTAATGAAGCATAATTTCTAATTGGTATAGTAACGTGACTATACGAAGATAAATTTAAACCATTATGACCTAAATTATATTCTGAATAATATGATGGTTTATATAATTTTTTTATACATTCAACAATTTGTTTTGATGTTTTAGATTCTTCTAATTTTTTTAGTTCATTTATTTCATCTGGAATATTTAAATCTACATTTGACGTATTTACTCTATATATAAAAGGTAAATCTAAATTTGAAAACAAATCTGCTACAAAATAATTTGTCAAAATCATAAAACTATCAACAAAATTTGTATGAGAATTTTCATATTTTTCCGGTAATATTAAATCAGAACTTTCATATTTTCTCTTCATACTTTTTGCTATATGGTAATAAGAATTATACATATTATTTCTCTTTAATGAGGAAGCTATATCAATCATTGTACTAAAAGTTTTCATTTTATCTATATCATTACTATTTAAAATATCTAGTATATTACTATAATTAAAATTATCATCAACTTTGATAATAGCTTTATTTATATCAAAAGAAATAATATCGAAATTTTTAGAAAAAACAAAACGATGCGCTAAAACATTTCTATAATTATTCTTAACTAATGAGCAATGATCATAAGTAAGTGAATGTGGTAGCATAGTAAGGATATAATTAGGTAAATATATAGTAGAAGCCTTTTTATAGGCAATTTCATCTATTCTAGAATTTATTAAAACATATTTTGAAACATCAGATATATATACATTTAATTCATAATTACCAGATTCATTTTTTGCCAGTGAAAATGCATCATCATAAGACTTAGTTCCAACATTATCTACAGTAAATGTATATAAATTTGTTAAATCTAAAACATTGTTATTTATATCAATAAAATTTTTATTTTTAAATTTATCATAATTACAATTATATATATCTTGAATACCGTATCTATAATTTATATTTGAAAAAAAGTCTGTTTCACTTACTTCTATATTAGATAATGAATTTATTACATCATTCAAATAAAAACGTATCCTTTTATTTTTTCTTCTACTATAATCATTATTACTTAGATTATGCTTAACAAGTATTAATCTATTTATTAAGTTATTTTGATAATCTTTAGTAATAACAAATTTTTCATTACTTATAAATAAGTTTATTATCTTTTCATAATAAACTATATCAAATGTATTAGAATCATTTGATATACTCTCGATATATTTTGTCATAACATCATCTAGTATATATTTATTGTTATGTGTCTTAAAATTAATTAATTCTGGAAATGTTTTAAAGATTTCATCTACATAATTATAATGTTTAATTTCAAAGATAAACTTTTTCAAAGTTTTCTCTATTTGCTCTTTTGATTCAATATTTTCCTCATTAGGAATTGTCGTTTGTATTAAAGTCAATTCTAAATTATCTTTTATTTTAAGCAAAAATGATATATTATCACGAACTATATTATTAATATTACCATTTTTACTTTCTATTTTATCATTTATTTTGATTATTGTTTTCTGCATTTTATCAGTTATATCTTTAGAACTTACAAAATATTTTAAATTATTATCAGCATTCAGATATTTAAAACATTTGTATATAACTGTCTTTTCTTTAAAATTTTTTTCTAATTTATAATGGCATATTACCTCATATATCGTATCAGAAATAAGTACAAATATTTCCTCTTCGTTCAGGTTTAATTGATAATTTCTTAATTTTTCTTTTAACACATTTAAACTATATACATGTTCATTAGAAAGAATTTCTAATAAAATTTTTACATCCTTACTCATAAATAACTCCATTAATCTCTTAAATTTTTACTTATCATCTCTTGTATTTCAGTAAGTTGTTTAATTCTTTCAATTATTCTACCAGCCTTAATTATATCAGAACCTTCTTTTGTAACACTTAAGTGTTCTCTTAATTGTTCTATTGTTAGGTTTGATGTAAAAAATGTTGGTAACTTTTGTTCCATACGATACTGCATAAGAGGGCATAGAATTTCATCTCTACCCCAAGTAGTAATTACCTCAGATCCAATATCATCTATTAATAAAATTGGAGATTTTTTTACCATTTCATATTTATAACTATAATTGCTTTGGAATGATGACTTTAGATCTCTTAAAAATTCAGGCCAAAATACAACCGAACTCTTATAACCATTTTTTGCTAATTCATTTAACATAGAAGAAATTAAATATGTTTTACCACATCCAAAATTCCCACATAAATATAATCCTTTTGAATGACGATTATTAGGATAATTTGTAATAAAATCTTTAATCCAAGCAATAGTTTTAAAACGATTTTTATCATTTGTATATATATCTTTCATTTTTGCATCCTTAAGATATACATTTGAACCAATTACATTAATATTATCTAAGTATTTTATCTCTTCTTGTAGCTTTTTTTTATACTTACAACATCTATATTTGAATGATATTTCATTTCCCTTAACACTTGGTAAGTAAGCATATCCTTCAAGTTTATTCTTACATTCTAAAATTGATTTACAATTTTTACAATTATGATATTCTATAGCAGAAGTTTGTAATAAAGAAGTATAATTTTGTAAAATTGTTTTTTCTAATTTTAATTTTGATACCAATTCCTTAAAATTATCATCTTTCATTGCCTCTAAATAATTTTTTTCTAATTTTTCTAAAATTACTTCTTTATATCCTAAAGAATTCATACTATCTTTAATTAACTGCATTCTATTCACCTACTTAAACTCACTTAATAATTTTTCCATTGCTTCTTGTTCTTCTAAACTAGCTTCACTCGCATTTATATTTTGATCAAACCATTTAGGTTTCTTAACCTCTTTTTTAGTTTGAACTTTATTTTCTACGACCTTATTTCGTCTTTTATATTCTCTTTCTGCAATATTCATCGCATCTTCAACTGTTTTTATGTTATGTCTTAACCATTGACTCGCAATCGACTCAATAAAAGCTCTATTTAATTTATTGTCATTTATTTTTAAAACATAATCAATTAATACATTAACAACTCCAGGCAACATATTTAAATCGACCATTAAATATGAAACTATATTTAAGTCAGCAGATGATGGCTTAATGCCACCATTTTTACTAGTTAAAAACTCATAAGGTGATATATTTTCAAATTGATAAATTAATTTTGATTTTTTTGATGTATCAGTAATATTTTTTCTTAAATATTCAGGTTGCTTTTTATAAATTAATGTTGGTAGAGTTCCCGAATGTTCAAATTTATAATATTTTTCTGCATTATTTTTTAATAATTCACTATCAATTTTATGTTCCAAATTAATAGAATTCATAATAATTTCTGTCATTTCTTCATTTGTAAAATTATAAATAAAAGCTAATTTAAGTAAAATCTGACGAATATCTTTTGTTATAGCTCTTTTATTTACTAATTCATCTGGTATAAGTGATAACATTTCACTTAAATTAATACTGTCTTTAATATCTAATGAATTTTTATTTATACCTTTTAGGTTATCATAATAATCTAAATTAGGATTACTAACAGAATCAAATACATCACTAAATGAACAAGTTATATTTTCATATTCTGTTAGGTTAAAATTTGGTAATTTATAATAATCTAATAATTTTTGAAATTCAATCTTTCCGACATTACTTAATAACGTTGTACTTAAAATTGGATTGTTAAAAAATTCATAAGCATTTAAAGGAGAATATAACTCATATATATAATTATTAACACTATTTTTTTTATAATAAGTTTTAAGTAAACCAATTCCCTCTAGTTTTTCTCTTACAGATACAATCGTATCTAAATTAAGTTGTGTACTAGTCATTAAATGATGATGCGTCCATTCTAGCGAAAATATCTCTGATTTGTCTAAATAAGACCAGAATGTGAAATATAAGGTAGTCGCCAATCCACCAATAATAGGTTGATATAAATTAAGAATTAATTTTTTATCATATTCTGTTAAACATGTCTTATTTATAATAACAAATGTATCAGCAGGTAAAATAGACGCATTCATAAAGTTCACCTTCAACTTTCTAATAATAGTTTAACACAAATTAACTAGAAAAATAAATCATAAATAGAAAAAAATCAAACAAAAGGTTTGATTTTAATAATTATTTAAAACTTACATACTTTATACCTATTTTTTTATAAATTGTTGAGGCTCTTGGTAAATTTAAAAGTCGCGCAAATAACAAATTATAAAACTCGTCAATTAAAATTATAAAACATAAACCATAACTCATTATTAAAAAAGTTTTTCGGTTCATTTTATTAGCTAAATAAAAACAAAATGGAACTATCACATAAACAAGTAATAAACTAGATAATCCAAAAAATGAAACACTTCTTAAACAAACAAAGCCATTTATATTACCAAAATTTAAAATTTCTGAATTATAATCCCAACATCTTAATCCATCTCTTATAATATACATTCCTAATCCTGAAAAATATTCTAACACGCCACAAGTTATAAAACTAATAAAAAACACCTTCAATGGACTATTTTGATACTTTTTCGTTAAAAAATATACCATAATAGAACCAGTTGCATAAATATTTATCCAAGGTAAGAAATTACCACCACGCCAATAAAATTCCCTCATACCATCATTGAAAAAATAAAATATATATTCATATAAAAAACCAAAGAAACCTGCAATAACTATAACAAGACAAAAAATACCTAACATTGTTTTTTTATCAAAAGAATAATTATTTTTTTTATATTCATTATAAAACTTCAACATAAAATACCTCTACTACTATATACTACATATAGTATAACATAACTTTAATAATTTTGATATCTGTATAGGAAATTTTTTTATTTCGTATAATTATATGAGGTGTATTAATGACAATTATTAATAATAATACAGTTGTTATCTATAATAGTGATGAACTAAAAAAAGTGCTTGAAGAAGAAAATAATTATACAACTATTTATTTTGAAAATGATATAACTCTTACAACTGGTATTAGTATCTCAAGCACTAAAACTAGCGTTATTATAGATGGTGCTTATGATGGTGTAATCCATACATTTACAGATAAAAAAAGTGCTTCAACAAGTGACACAATTATGATTAAATCTCCACTTATTAAAAATGTTATTGTTCAAAATATGAATGTTACTGGTTATAATTATTATGGTGTTATTTGTGTAACAGAAACTAATTTATATAAAGATACTGTTGTAGAATATAATAATGTAACTTATACGGGACCACAAATAAGTTTCCATCCGTATGGTTTAACAAGATTTATAAATTGTGAAATTACAATAGAAGATAATTATAATGCTGGTAATGAAGTTGCAGAATGTAACAAAATCGAAATCGGTGGAATAACAAATATAACGCATAAATCCACTGCTAATTCTTCATTTTGGTTTCGGAATTCCGATCCTTCATTTACAATTTTAGCTTCATCTACTGTAAATTTTACTAGTGAAAGAAGAGAATTAATATATGGAGTAACTAATTTAACATTTAACATTTCAAAAAATGCGAATTTTCACGTTACAACCTATAATGGATTAAGTTATGGGAATTATGGAACAGGAAACACTACTATTGGAGAGAATGCCCTATTTACATTGAAACAAACAAATCGTAATGGGGAATATTCTACTTGGTATAGTTATGGAACTATTAACTTAGCTGAAAATTCAAGTTTGAATATAATTAATAATTATCCTAATATTTCTTCTAATAATTATAATATCTATTTTTCTGGAGATAACGCCGGACTTATTTTAAATAATCCTAAAAAAGTAGCGTTATATAATAGTAGCGCAAACATAATATATTCAAGCAGCACAATTCCCTTTGAATTTAATTTTAACAGGTTAAATTTATTTAATGACGCTATCGATTTACAAAATGAAATTACAAATGATACTCTACCTACTTATGCTTGGTATAAAGATAATATTTCTAACATAAAAGGTACTTTTTCTAATTCAAAAACAACTATTACAAGTCATAATTATAATGAAGAAGAATTACGGAATGTTCCTAGTTTAGACAATTTTATTTTTGTAAACAAAAAAATCTTTTCAATAGGCGACTTTCAAATTCATATGAATGCTTTAACTGATAAGGATACCCAAATTAAAGGTATTACTGACCCACTTTCTTCAATTTTAATTAAATATAATGATGTCAGTACTGTTGTAATTGCGGATGATAAAGGAGCATTCACTTATACATATACAACAGAACCACCAATAGGTACAAATATAACACTTATAGCAAAATAAATGAACCGATTTATCACACTAAAAGTATTCAAATTGTATATAGTAGCGAACTTATTTTAGATAGTGCTTCAAAAGTAGTAAATTTTACATTTGAACCAATAAGTACAAATCCAATTTTATGTTCTAGAAAAAATAATTTAATAATTACTGTTATTGATTCAAGAGTTGCTAGTTCTAATTGGAAATTATATGCATCAATAGATAGTGATTTAACATCAGATACTGGAGTTACTTTAAAAGATGCTCTTGTATTTGTAGGTGAAGACTCTATTATAACACCATTATCAAAAACACCAATTCTTGTTTATGAAGGTGAAAGTAATGACGGAAATGTTAAAACTACTAATATAATATGGAATCAGGATAAAGGTATTTTATTAAGAATTAATGATACTTTAATAAATGGTATGAAATATAACTCAACAATAAATTGGTACTTAGAAGAATAAAAAATCACTTTTGTGATTTTTTTACTTGAAATGTAATTATTTTTGAAGTTTTATTATCAACATTATTTAAGTATATAGTTAATATATTTTCTTTCGCATCATAATCATAATCATCTTCTGTTGCAACAACATTATTAATAATCAAACTATTACTAACAAATTGGACCATCCAAAGGATCTGTAATATAAGCATTTTCATAAATTTCTTCTGAAGTATTAGTTATTACAATTTTATAAGTTAAATATCCATCTACCAAATTTATTTTATCGGCACTTTTGGTAATAGTAAGATCATTAATCAAATTAAGTACTGAAACTAGTGATATAGTAGTTTGATTTGCGTCAACATTGTCTAAATCAAATGTTTCTATATCATTTAAGTTTTTATCCATAATGCCCACCTTATAATTATTTTATGAAACCTCACCTATTTTGACTGTGATTTTTTAAATTTCAAATTTTCATTATAAACTAATTATTGGCATATTTTACTTTTACATATATTAAGATTAGAGGTGGTTTATATGGAAATAATAAATAATAAAACAGTTGTAGTTTCTAATAGTAGTGAATTAAAAGATGCCTTAGAATCTGATAATGGATATACTTATATATATTTAGGTGATGATATTACTTTAGAAAGTGGTATTAATATAAATGAAAATAAGCAAAATATTACTATAAATGGGACATATATGAATAATAAATACACCCTAACTGGTATGAATAGTATAGATGCTCCTGATACAATAGTCGCAAATATGAATAATAATCAAATACAAGTAAAAAATATGAATATTATCTATACTAATCCTTATGGTGTTATTTATGTACCACTTGATAAAAATTATTCGAACTTACAAACAATATATGATAATATTACTTTTAATGGTACACAACTATCTTATAATCCTTACGGAGTAACAAAAATTAATGACTGTTTAATTACCATAGAAACTAAAAATGAGGTAGCATCTCAAGAAATTTGTGAGGCAAATTACGTAATTATAGGAGGAAAAACTACTATAACTAGTAGTAGTATAAATAGCTCCCTATTTTATTTTAGAAACGATACAACCAATCCAACAATAGTATTTTTATGCCAAAGCAATATAAGTATATCTACCGATACAAAAGAATTTATGAGTGGTACTAATAAACTAAATTTTACTATTTTACACGATACAAGTGTTAATATTATTACTGGTAATGGATTTGGTTCTAATACAATATATGGAGTTAATAATGTTTTAATAGATGAAAGAGCTTTTCTTACATTTATTGAAAAAAGTCATCAAAGAATTCCTATGTGGACTATCTATGGATCTTTCACAATGAAAAAGGATTCAAAATTACATTTAATAAATTCCTATGACAATACACCAAGTGATAACTATAATATTCACTTTAAAGGAAACAATTGTAAGTTAATTTTGGAAGATCCTGATGAGGTTATAATTTATACAAAAAACGCTAATGTCATATATACTAATAATCCATTAGATTACGTAATAAAATGCAAAAGAATTAATATGTGGGTTAATTCTACAACATTAACTAGTGCTGGTGATATCAATAATTTGCCAGATTATTCCTGGTATAAAGAAGATGATTTAATTGATATAGAAGGTATTATAACATCGACTGCTACAACTATTACAAAATATAATCTAACAGCTAGTGATCTTAAAAATTTACCAGATATTGGTAACTTTGCATTTCAAAATAGAAAACAATTTTCAATTGGAAATAACGCAATAAATGTACACCCTATTAGTTCAACTATCAATAAAATAAGTGGTCATACAAACAGTATGGCAGATGTTTTAATAAAATATAATAGTATAACAGAAATTGTTACTGCTGATAGTGGTGGATATTTTGAATATACAACACCAAGTACAATAGAAAATGACACATCAATTGAAATTACCTCTAATGTTTCTACTAGTTTTATATATGGAACAAGAAAGATAACCTCTCCTTATAATGGTGAATTATCATTAATGGAAGGAACAAAAGTATTCAAATTTTTACTAGTAATCATTTCTACTGATCCTATTATTTTACCAAGAGATAAAAGCATAACACTTAAAGTAGTAGATAGTAGAATAAATAGTTCAAATTTTAAAATTTATGCTTATATAGAAAATCCAGTAAAAAGTCAAAATGGATATATATTAGAAGATGCCTTAGTATTTAAAAAACTAGATGATAAAATGATTGTTCTAAATGATACACCACAATTAATATTTACTGGTACAGATAATGGTGGTAGTCCAAAACGTACTACTATTGAATGGTCTAGAAATAAAGGTCCTCTTTTAGATTTATCTAACAATTTTTTAGAGGCAAATGAAGAATATTTTGCTGAAGTAAAGTTTGTAATAGAAGAATAAATTTATAAATCAAAAAGACTCTGAAATGTTATAGAAAAAGCTTAAAATTTATAATCAAAAATAAAATTAAATATATTTTAAATATAAA
>ULTQ01046047.1_pt1 | contig 11977 bp, 10 predicted proteins | sample 1957731 | NCBI WGS metagenome assembly ULTQ01 (sample SAMEA4835738, study PRJEB28245) | human gut metagenome | biome: gut microbiome; material: fecal sample | place: Denmark | collected 2008 | reverse complement strand
GCGGCCCCTTATCAACCCTGGGGTTTTTTGACAGACTGAGACAGACGGGCCTTAGCCCGTCTGTCTCTCTCGTTAAGAATAGTTATGAAAAGCAGGTTCTCGAATCAAATGCCAAGCTTACGTACTACTTCGTCCATATAAGACTTAAAGTCCTGAATATCCTTGTCGATCTGCTTGCGGACTTCATCCAGACCACCGGAGAATTTCTTCACTCCGCGGATATAGGCATAAACCTGAAGCAGTACATCTTTTTCGTATATATCTTGGTCAAAGTTCAGTATAAATGTCTCTATAGTGGCAATGGGTATATCGTCATCTGAGGGACGCAGACCTATGTTAGTCATGCCCCTGTAATACCTGCCATCTATTATGGAAAGCGTGCCATATACGCCGTGAGGAGGAAACAGCTTATTAGCCGCTACGCCCAGGTTAGCCGTAGGCATTCCGTGCTTGCGCCCGGCCGCCTTACCGTGGACGACCCTTCCCATCATAATATATACATGGCCAAGGAGTTCGGACATCTTATTAAAATCCTTATCCTCAATTGCCTTCATTACAGCTGCTGTGGATACTTCTTCGCCATTGTGATAAACGACGGGAACAGACTCAACCGCAAAGCCGTACTTTTCACCGAGGGCCTTAAGCTCTGCGATACCCTTATTATCGGAGCCAAAGCAGATATCCTCTCCGGCTACTACCACCTTTGCGTTGAGCTTTCCGGCAATGGCACTGCAAAGCTCGTCTGCGGTCATGGAATCATAATTCCGGGCGTTTACCGAAACCATTATTTCCACGCCGGTTTCTTTAAGGAGTTCTTCCTTTTCGCGCTCGGTATATATAACGGGCTTAAATGTCTCGTCTGCGCTTACTATCACAGGTACAAGCCCCTCATGGGCACAGACCTTTTCTATAACTGCCCTGTGGCCAAGGTGGATACCGTCAAAATGTCCAAAAGCCACACAGGTACCATCCTTCGTACCACCGCAAAAATCCAATACATGCTTCATTGTAAGTTTCCTCCGGTCTCGAGACATACCTGCGGCAGCGATGCACTGCCGCAGGACTTTACGTCTCAATTCAAACAACTATATCGGCTTATTCAGCGAGATGCTTCTTGGAGTAAAGGAAGTAAATCAGTATACCTACGATGTAGATGATGGCAGTGAATATCCACATCTGCGCGCCGCCGTTGAATATGGCGGGGATGTAGCTCGCTACGATCACGATTATGGTGATCCAGCTCAGAGCGTTTCCGCCGGGAGCCTTATAGTTACCCTCAATATAGGGGAGCTGCTGCCTGGACTTGATCAGGGAGTAGCACACTATAACGATGGTAAACGCCGCGGCTATGGAGCCGAGGTTGACCAGAAGCTCAGTCCAGGAGGGCTGGCAGCTCAAGGCGGCCGCTATGACGGCGGACACTATGATGCCCACGGAGGGAGCGCCGTTCTTGTTGGTCTTTGCAAATGCCTTGGGCAGGGCGCCGTCCTCGGCCATGGCCTGTATCGTCAGCGCGTTCAGGTTCTGAACCACCAGCATGGTGGTGATGAGGGCCAGGAATGCGGATATGGAAATCAGCTTGGAAAGCCAGGGCACGTTGGTCATAGATGTCCAGGCAGCCGCGAACATGGGGATAAAGCGCATACCGGGGTTCTCTACCAGGAACTGGGTGGTTATATGACCCATGGTACCGATGATCATCAGGAGGTACAGAGCTACAACGATTATCAAAGCTATAGCCATGGACTTGGGAACGGTGCGGTTAGGATCCTTTACCTGGCCTACCATGAACGCTATGGCAACAACGGAGCCGTAAGCAACCATGGCGTTGGGGATAGCCTGTATCCAGCCGGTCTTGCCCATGCCGCCGTCAAAGAAGTTAGCATAGTTGCCCCAGTTGAAGTTGTCGTGGGTCAGCGCAATAATGCCGAACGCCAGCATGGTGATAATGAGCAGGCCAACCAGGATGTTATTGAACTTGCCGGCGTCAGTGATCTTTCTGAGGTTGAGTATGACGCAGAACAGTATGGAGGCCAGCGCGAGGGGGATCTGAAGGCCTGAAAGAGCCTCGAAGCCAACACCCAGATAGGTGGCTACATAGATCGCGGAGAACGCTACCGCGATGAAGTTGGAGATTATGTATCCCCATGCCGCAAGATAGCCCCAGAACTTGCCGAGGGACTTAGCAGGAAATACGTAAACGCCGCCGGAATGGGGGTATCTTACGGACAGTTCTGCCACCTGAACGCCATAGCAGCCAAGTATTATAGCTGCAACTATCCATGTAATTATAGCCGCGGGACCGGCATAGTACATAGTCATGCCGGAGAGTGAGAAAATCGCGCTGCCGATGCAGCCGCCGGTAAGTATAGCAATGCAAGCTACAAGGCCAAGCTTACCATTATCTTTGTTTTCCATAGAGTCCTCCTAAATAATGTGTTTTTATTGATTTTTCGGGGCCTGGGCATCCCAAAACCTAATTCGTTTTTACTGGTAATTCACTTAATCGAACATTTTATTTATGATATAGTTTAATATTTAGCATCGTTTTTGTCAATATCAATCTTATATAATAACCAATGCAGGTACATCAGCATTATTTCCTCGGTTATCCCAGTTGATGCTTTGCGCCAGCAAATTTTAAGTAAATTCTATTTACAGTATCTCCGTACAGGGCTACCAGCCCTGTACGGAGAAGTCCGGACCATATCAGTCTGTTATTATTACCCTGAAGGTGCCGGGCACAATCGCCGCCTCAAAGGCCTGCTGTGCCTGCTCGAAGGGGAACTTCTTTGCAATAAGCGGCTTGCAGTCTATTATGCCGCCGGAAAGCAGACGGTTAGCGGTAAAAAAGTCGTGCACGTCGGGACTGATGGAGCCGGTGAGTATGGGCTCATTGCCATGCAGCATCTGGGGGCTTACCGGCGCCGGGGCGTCGGGATGCATGGAACTGTACTGTATCATGCGGCCGGCCTTGCCTGTCATGGCGATAGCCTGAGGTACCACGGAAGGTATGGCGGTAGTGTTGAACACCACGTCTGCACCACGGCCCTCGGTAAGGCTCTTTACGTACTCAACAGGATCCTTCTCCATGGGGTTGAAAGTAATGTCGGCTCCCAGCTTCCGGGCCAGAGCGCGGCGGCTCTCGTCTACCTCGCTCATTATGACCCTTGCACCCCTGCGTTTCGCCAGCATTACGTGATACTGACCCATTATGCCGCCGCCTATTACTACCACGTCTTCACCCAGCTGAATGTTAGCCTTGGTGACGCTATGCACCACACATGCAAGAGGCTCGGTCAGGCTGGCTTCTTCATAGCTCAGAGTGTCGGGTATCTTAAAGAGATAACCGGTATTTACTATAACGTAATCGCAAAGGCCGCCGGGTCCTATAAGCAGTCCCTCGCGTACGGGCTTTTTCTGCGCCCTTTCGCAGAGATTAGCATGTCCGGTACGGCAGTAATAGCACTCGCCGCAGTTGTAAAGCAGACGTACGGCAACGCGGTCTCCTGGCGCCCACATTTTCTTGTTCACGCCATCGCCCAGAGCAACTATCTCGCCTGATACCTCGTGGCCGCCGGTGCATGGCAGAGGCATCTTCACTTCACCCCTGAATATGCGCTGCTCAAGGGTGCAGAGCGCTACGGCATGTACCTTTATCAATGCTTCGCCGTTGCGAAGATCCGGGGTGGTCAGGTTCATTATCTCGGTCTGTTTTTCGCCGGTTACGGCGATAGTCTTAATTTGAATAGACATATCCTTTACCTCCGGTTATTTAAGCAGCTTCATGGCCTCGTCAACGGTGGCATCGTCATGCACTATCGCGGCAATGGCAGCGCAAACGGCGGCTATATTCTCGTGACGGTAGATATTTCGGCCCATTATAATACCCTTTGCGCCAGCGTCCAGAGCGCCGCGAATGTTGGCGAATATCTCCTCCTCGCTCTTGGCCTTGCCGCCGCCCAGAACCAGTATGGGCGCGTAGCAGCCGTCAACGACCTCGCGGAAACGCTCGCCCCCGACGAACTCGGCCTTGATAAAATCAGCGCCCAGCTCTGCGCCCTGCCTGCAGGCAAAGCTCATATTCTCAACAGAACGGGTATCAATGCCCTCGTGCTTTTCAAAGCCGTAAGGCAGCATCTCGGCGCCTACCGGAATGTTGAGCTTTTCAGCCTCGGCGCAGAGGTTAGCAAGGTACTCCAGGGTGTGCTCATTGTCGGTAGAGCCCGGATAACCCATGCACAGCATGGCATCGGCGCCTACGCGCACCGCATCCTCGGGGGTGTACAGCAGGCTAAGGGGATTCATAGGTTTGCGTAGTGCAGAAATTCCTCCGTCCGCACGCATTATAATACCGGCATTGCCGAAATCATTCTGAAAGGCCTTAATAATACCATAGGTAGTCAGAAATCCGTCAGCACCACCGGCCACAGCCTCGCGGATAACATGTCCCGGATCCTTCAAATCGGGAGAAGGCATCATTGCCGCGTGATCCATAGCCAACACGAAGGACTTGCCGTCCTTTTTAAAGAAATTATTCATTCTGCGTTTCATAATTCTTTTCCTTTCGTATTAGTATTTTTAAAATCTTTTTTAATAGGCAGCCCCGTATATCTTGCTGTATGCACACTGGTTGCCGCCGAGATAAAGGTGGGTAGTCTGCTCAAGTGTGAGTTCGCCTTTGGCGGGAGGGAAGAAGCCGCCGGATTCCTTATTGAGCCTGAAGGTATCTCCGCCTACTGCCCTGTCCACAGCAGAAAGGTGTACGGTCTTCTCAATTGAACCTCCGCTGCACATAGCTGTAGCTTCGGGTACATCGTCAACCAGCAGTATGCCCTCTGTGCCGTCCTTGCCGCCGAATTCGAAGGTGATGCCGGCGGTGCGGATACCGTGGCGCTCAGCGGTCTGTATTGTAAGCATGCCGTCGGTGCAGGCGTTGCCGCCGCCTTCCCATACCATTACCAGGCCTTTTGCATCCAGCATCTGAGCAAGCTTTACCACGTGGCTTGCACAGCGCTGCTTATGCCATGTGCTGGGATTGTGGCTGCGGCAGAATATTACGCCCTTGAAGTTTATGTCCTTGCCGTGGCGCCTGTACAGTTCCAACAGCACCGGATGGTTAACATGCAGATAGGTGGGTACCTTAAAGGCGGGCCACACATAGTTGCCGCTTACCACACAGCCGTCCAGCATTTCATTGGGATGCAGCACAGTGGGAACCATATCGTCTATGGGCATTCCATAGAGCATTGTATCCGCATACGGTCCCTGGTTCTGGCACTGCCATACCATCACTACCCCGGGCAACTCCGGATGCTCTTCCTCAGTAGAGAACTCCTCCGTCCTGTCGGGAGTCATGCTGCGTGTGAGCTCCGCCAGATAATTGGATATTCTGATGGCAATAAGGCGAATATCGTTATCGTACTCGATAGAGGATTTGCCCTCGTTCAGGTCGTATATTATGACCAGATTGTTTGTCTTGGAAAAAGGCGTATAGCCCGCATAGAAACCGCTGAGTTCAATTATGGCGTCGCGGGGATACAGCAGGCCGCTGGAAGCGTTGGACTCATCCCATGGAAGGGCCGCACTCTCTATTACGGCAAAGCCGGACAGCATGTTGGTGACGCCGCGACCTACGGTATAAGGGGTGCTGAAAAATCCTGAGTACTGTACGCCCTCACCCTCTATTTTTACCATGGGGGCTATCGTGTCCAGAACGTGTATGATGCGTGCATTTTCACCCGGCTTGGTTATCTCGAGATGATAGCCCTTCACAGCCTTGCAGAGGTCGGCGGTCAGCGCCTGAAGCTCGGCTTCGTTTACGGTAAGCACACCGTTTTCCAATGCGCACTTATCGCCAAAGCGAACATCCTTAACGTCAAAATACTGACGGGTAAGCTTCATATCTATCATTGCTTAGTCCTCCTTGCTCTCGTCCACAGTAAATACCGTGGGTGCGGTGATGTCCATCTGCAGGACTTCCAACGCCTTGTCGATGATTTTGCGGCGGTAAACCTTTTCTCTGTCTATGGGCAGATCGGGATTGCCGACTGGGGCGGTAAATTCGCCGCCAAATACTATGCGGTTCGCACCAACGCTCTTGGCTATGGTGGTAAACGCAGTTATGTGTACATTAGGTATGCCTGCTCTGTCAAGCTCTTTTGATATCGTTGCGCAGCAACGAGTGCAGGTTCCTCAGGTAGAGGTCAGCAGACAAGCATCCACCTTGGCATCCTTAAGCATATTTGCCCACTTCTTGCCCATCTCCTGGCTGCTGCCGATGTTTGTGCCGACACCGCAGGTAGCACCGAAGAACTTGTATATATCTCCAATTTTGCCTTCCTTCTTGCAATCGAGAAGAGCATCAAGAGGTACCAGACGATGAGGATCGGCGCTGGCGGCGGTAGTATCGTATCCGCCGTGTATTGATTCATACACGCCCTTCTTAAGGGCGTCGAGGCCGGTCATATCATAAATACCAAAGCTTACGGCAAACGCCTGCTTGATCTTGTCCGGGTTGCCCACAGGGACCAGACCGCCAGTGGTAAACAGGGCTATGGTAGCCTTGCTTATGTCCTTTATCTTTGCGGCAGGGGGTATTACCTCAAAGCTCCTGAGGGGCACCTCTGTCTCAAACTTCTTGTTATACAGCCTCGCCACGAGCATATCCACGACGCGTTCTGCGCCGGACTTATCGGAATATTCATTATAGCGGTGGCCGGTAGGCAGGTATCCCTCGGCGTGGGCGGTACCTATCTTTTCCTTCCTGGCAAGCTTAAGGGCAAGCTTTGCAAGCGCAGGCAGAGTCTTGCGCATACCTACAGCAGTCTCTGTGCTGGGTACGATATAGTTGTTTTCCACGTACATGTCTATGGCAGGGTTCTCATGCCACATACAGGTAACGCTGGGTACTCCAAGCTCGCTGCGAACGTAATCGCATACCTTGGCGCAGGCAACGCCGTAGCGGCCGGCATTAAATGCGGGACCCGCGATAAATACGTCCGGTTTTTCCTCTCGAATTACCTTTGCCAGCTTTTCCTTGACCTCACCATAGTTCTCATCAGTGTTTACGTAATTATCGCCGCAATATACCACCTTGGATATGGTCATCTCTCCATTCCAAAGCTGCTCAAGGCCCAGAGCAGGCCCTTTTTTCTCTTCCAGTATGCCAAAGCCGGTGTCCGCCATGGTTTCGCCACCTATTCCGGCATAGAACTGGTTGATATAGTGTACCGCCTTCAAACTCATTTTGTGTCAGGAGTCCTTTCTTATCTTGGTTAAAAATTTTGTAAGATTTATTCAAAAATCGCAGCCATGCTAAAAATATAAAGCGGAGAGCTTTCAGCCCCCCGCTTTTCAGCTTATTCATGTGTAGGAAGAATGTTTTGCCCGTATGGCGGACTGGATATTATCACAAATGTTGCCGGTTGTTCTTCTGTATACATAACATGCTCAATATTTGCATCGAACACTATACAGTCGCCTTGCTCAACCCTGTACCGCTCTTCCTCTACCATGACACAGACGCAGCCGTCCAAAGTAATCAGCATCTCCTGCCCCTTGCCGTGCTTGTGGATATGCCGCTCGCTGGGTTCATCGGGGGGCAGGTAGACATAGCTTACCTGAAGATTACTGGTCTTTTCGGGGGTTATTACCCGGTAGGCTATGTCGGCAAAGGCATTATTCCCTCTGAAGAGCTCTTCCTTACGGAATACCTTCGGCACTGCGCCGCTGGGCATAAGGAAGTACACCATGTCGACATCAAAATACTTTGCGATGCGCTGCAGATTGGTTATGGACACTGAATGCTTGCCATTCTCCAGACCCGAAAGGTATGAATAGCTCATTCCCGTTTCCTGTGACATCTGCTGCAGCGACAGGCCGCGGATTCTTCTCAGGGCACGTATCTTAGCGCCTACCGTACTATCGTTTTCCCTGGAAAAATCTTGTTCTTTTTTAGGCATTATATTTACCCCTTGAGTGATACTTTAATAATTATTAACAGTATCACACAGGAGGAAGGGTTCCGTCAATGGTTTCCACGAATACAGTTTTGGAAATCATGTACTTCTGCATACCCGCAACGCCCAGACCGCTTTCCTTCCATCCAGTGCCGGGAGACTCTATCATACCCTTGCTGAAGTAGTGGTTAACATAGATCTGCCCGCCCTTTATGCTGTTGGCAACGCGGATGCCGCGCTTGAGATCGTTGGTATATACGGCGCCCGCAAGGCCGTAGGAGGTACCGTTTGCAAGAGCGACGGCTTCTTCCTCGGTGTCAAAGGGAGTAACACAGCCCACAGGCCCGAATATCTCTTCCTGATATATGGTCATATCGGGAGTTACATCGGCAAACAGAGTCACCGGAACGTAATTGCCCTTTGCAAGCACAGGGTCGGTGTAGTGCTCGCCGCCGCAGACCAGCCTCGCGCCCTCTTCCTTGCCCTTCTCTATATAGCTCCATACCTTTGCGGCATGGGACTTGGAAATGAGGGGATCCAGGTTGGAGTTAAAATCGAAAGTATCGCCCGCAACATACTTCTCAGCGATAAACTTTTTCATTTCCTCTACAAACTCATCGTAGATGCTGCGCTGTACAAGCACACGGGTACCTGAAACGCAGACCTGACCGGAATGGTTGGTGAAGCCCCAGACGGCCCACTTGGCGGCGTCCTTTACGTTTACGTCGTCAAAGAAGATTGCAGGGCTCTTGCCGCCCAGTTCAAGGGCAATATCCTTTACGCGCTCGGCAGAGTTGTGTATCACCTCGCGGCCGGTCTCAATTCCTCCTGTCATGGCGACCATGTCTACCATGGGATGCTTGGTGAGATACGCGCCGACTTCTGAGCCGGAGCCGGTAACTACATTGAATACGCCTGCGGGCAGACCGGCTTCTTCATATACGCCAGCCAGCTGCAGCAGAGCCAGAACTCCCCAGGATGGGGGCTTGATAATGCAGGTATTGCCTGCGGCCAGTATAGCGTTTATTTTCTGGCAGCCCATGAGATAAGGCCCGTTCCAGGGCAGTATCTCGGCTACTACGCCAACCGGGTTCCATGTAACGTAGTTCAGCGTGCCGTAATCGGAAGGAACGACTTTGCCTTCAATATCCCTTGCCTTTCCGGCGAACAGATTAAAGGAATCCACTGCCATTGGCACGCAATAGTAGCGTGCGGATCCGTAATGATAGCCGCATTCGAGCGACTCGAGTACTGCAAATTCCTCTCCCCGGCGTTCCATTATCTGTGCGGCCTTGGCAAGTATCTTGGCGCGGTCACGGGCAGCAGTGCGGCCCCAGGGGCCTTCGTCAAACGCCTTTCGGGCAGCCTGCACCGCCTTCTCCGCGTCCTCCACAGTGCCCCGATATACCTGAGCAAACGGTTCATTGTTAGCGGGGTTGATAACATCCACCACTTTGCCCTTTTCAGCGGGTACATACTTGCCGTCAATATACAGCTCGTAAGGCGTCTTTCTTACATAATCCAGTGGATTCACTTTTATTCCTCCTATTCAATTTATAAAATACCTTTGGAATCTCGTTATTATTTTGACCTATGTTCTATTTATAATATAATACCTTACATCGAATTTTTCAATAGCAACTTTTATAATTCTACTTCATTTTTTATTTTTTGCTTGCAACAGTGTTTCCGGTATGCCGAAGATATGGCAATTTAGGTAAATTCTATTTTTAGAATGTTTTGTTTTTAGTATATTTGCCTTTACTATAGGTTTTAGGGGAGTTATAATTCTATCAAAGTAAAAAGGAGGGCTTGCCGTTATGGCCATAATGAACATCAACTTCACTTCCCGTTGTCTCGCAATGAAGACCAGCGTCTGGGTTGCTTATCCTACCCCTACCCTTGGCGAAATGATGCAGCGCAAAGACAAATACGACCCTGAAAAGCGCTGGCCGGTAGTATATATGCTGCACGGCGCAGGCGGCGACGGCTTTGAATGGATACAGCGCGCCGACATGGAACAGCTCTGCTGCCAGTACGGCTTTATTGCAGTAATGCCCGATGCAGCACTGAGCTGTTACAATGACACACCCTATGGAGCAAAATACTACACCTATATATCCGAAGAACTGCCCGCCATGATAGAGGCTACATTTCACGCCTCCACCGATGCCAGGGACCGCTACATAATGGGCTACTCCATGGGCGGTTTCGGTGCGGTCAAGATCGGCCTCATGAACCCCGACAGATACTGCAAAATAGCCTCCCTGTCAGGCTGTATGGATATGGCTGAATTCATAAATGCCTTTGAAAACGGCAGCATATTCACCATACATACTTCCCTGTCCGACTGGCCGGATATGAAGGACGGCGACAACGACATGCTGGCTCTTCTGGATAAGGCAGCAGCGCGCAAGGCCGCAGGCAAATACGTGCCTCCCATGTATCACACTATCGGCAAACAGGATTTCATTTATGCATTCAGCCAGGAATGGCGCAAAAAAGCCCAGTCGCTTGGCTTAGACTTCACCTATACCGAGGGCGACGGCGTGCACGATTTCAGCTACTGGAACGGCCGTATAATAAACGAGATAATGCCCTTCTTCTTTGGCAAATAAAAATCCCCCCGCTTTGTAAAGCTATAATATAAAGGTAGACACATGATAAACCACCATGATGTCTACCTTATTTTTTATGTTAAAATCAACTTGGAGGTGATGAGCGTGAAAAAGGAACAGAAGAATCGGATATGGACACCGGAACAGAAAGCAGAAATTGCATGCAATCATCTGTTTGGACAATGCTGTAATGGAAAACTTCTTCGGGATACTCAAAGCCGAACCGCTTTACATTCAGGACCTCGATTCTCTTGAACATTTCAAAGCTGAACTCATCGACTACCTCGTTTACTGCAGCAACCACCGGATCAAGGCAAAACTAAAGGGCCTGACACCTGCTCAGCACAGATCTCAGACCCTTAAGGCCGCCTAATTGAGAATTTTGTCTAACTTATTTATCTGAACAGAGTTAATGTAGAGAATACGCTTGCGAGGGTATTGGCTACGGTGGACATAGACTTTATGAATATATCCAGCGCAACGCCTACTACGTCTTTGCGGGTATCGCCTACGGTATCGCCGGTGACAGAGGCCTTGTGGGCGTCGGAGCCCTTGCCGTGGCCCTCGATTGCTCCGGACTCGATGTACTTTTTGGCGTTATCAAAGGCACCGCCGGAGTTGCCCATAAATATTGCCCTGGGTATGGCCACTATGGTAGCGCCTACCAATATGCCGCCTACGAACTCAACACCGAAGAGGAATCCTCCAACTGCGGGAATGAGCATGGACAACACTGAAGGCAGCAGCATCTTTCTGAGAGCCTGCTGTGCGGCCATCCTTATCATCTTGTTGTAATCCGGCTTTACGGTGCCTTCCAGCACGCCGGGAACAGAGAGCATGCGGTCGCCCTCGTCAGCCATGAGTCGGGCGGACTCGATGGTGTTGTCAGTAAGAAGGGCAGAGAAGTACTCAACCAGCGCACCGCCGATTATGCCTCCCGCCACTACCACAAAGGAAGCGAAGTTCAGCACCGGCTCAGCGCCGTTTGCGGTGTAGTTGCCAACGTATGCAACGATAAGTGAAACTGTGGCGAACGCGGCGGAGCCTATGGCAAAGCCCTTGCCTATAGCTGCAGTGGTGTTGCCCACGGCATCCAGCTTGTCGGTTATCTTGCGCACGTCCGCGTCAAGATGGCAGGATTCCGCAAGGCCGCCAGCATTGTCCGCTATGGGGCCAAACGCGTCTATGGATACGGTAGTGCCTACAAAAGCCAGCATGCCCAGAGAGGATATGGCTATGCCATATGTGCCGCAGATCTTTCCAGAGATAAACAGCGATATGCCTATGAGCAGTATGGGCAGCAGGCAGGAGCGGGAGCCTATGGCATCGCCCTTGGTTATTACGAAAGCCTCGCCTTCTGTAGCCATGTCCGCAAGCATCTTTGTGGGCTTATAGTCT
>ULTQ01045964.1_pt1 | contig 12010 bp, 5 predicted proteins | sample 1957731 | NCBI WGS metagenome assembly ULTQ01 (sample SAMEA4835738, study PRJEB28245) | human gut metagenome | biome: gut microbiome; material: fecal sample | place: Denmark | collected 2008 | reverse complement strand
AGAAGCCGTTCTGTGCGAGCAGCTGTTCGTGCGTGCCCTGCTCGACTATCGTGCCGTTGTTCATAACCAAGATAACATCGGCGTCGCGGATGGTCGAGAGCCTGTGTGCAATAACGAAGCTCGTTCTGCCGTTCATCAGCGCGTTCATCGCCTTTTGGATATGCACTTCTGTGCGCGTGTCAACGGAGCTTGTCGCCTCGTCGAGGATAAGCACCGACGGGTTCGCGAGGATGGCGCGGGCTATCGTCAGAAGCTGGCGCTGACCCTGAGAGATGTTCTCGCCGTTCTCTTCGAGCATCGTCTCGTAGCCGTCGGGCAGTGTGCTGATGAAGTGGTGGACCCTTGCCGCCTTTGCCGCGTCAATGACCTCTTCGCGCGAGCAGCCTTTGCGCCCGTAGGCTATGTTCTCCATTATCGTGCCCTCGAACAGCCATGTGTCCTGGAGCACCATGCCGAATACACTGCGCAGATTTTCGCGCGGTATCGAGCGTATGTCGTGCCCGTCGAGAAGAATCTCGCCCTTGTTCACATCGTAGAAGCGCATGAGCAGGTTCACGAATGTCGTCTTGCCCGCCCCCGTCGGTCCGACTATCGCGACGAGCTGACCCGGCTCGACTTTCAGATTCATGTTTTCGATAAGCGGCACTTCGGGAGTGTAGCTGAAGCTGACATCTTTGAATTCAACTTCGCCCTTGGGCTCTTCGATCCTGGTGTCGTAGCAGTCGGCGCACTCGTCGGGCTCATCGAGCAGGTTGAACACGCGCTCCGCACTCGCAAGCGAGGACTGAAGGTTGTTCGCAATGTTGCCGATGCTGACGAGCGGCTGCATGAAGAGCTTTGAATAAGTGAAGAAAGTTGTTATGTCGCCGAGAGAGAAAGTGCCCTTTATGACATACACGCCGCCTATGACGCAGATGAGCACATAGGCTATGTTGCTGACGAAATTTAATATCGGACCGATTATGCCGGAGATGAACTGCGCTTTGTATCCGGCTTTTGCGAGGCTTACATTTATATCATCGAACTCGTCTATAGCCTGTTCCTCGTGGTCAAAGACTTTGATAAGCGTGTGACCGGTGTACATCTCTTCGATGTGTCCGTTTATGTTGCCCGTCTCGTCCCACTGGCGGCGGAAGTACCGCTTGGAGCGCTTAGAGATGAGCGATATCACGAGAAGGCTCGGCGGGAGCACGGAGAGTGTGATAAGAGTTAACTGCCAGCTGACATAGAACATCAGCGCAAGCATACCGATGAAGCTCACCGCAGAGGTGATTATCTGAATAAGGTTGTTCTGCAGGGTGTTGCTGATATTGTCGATATCATTCATCATTTTGCTGAGGATATCGCCCTTCGAGTGAGAGTCGATATAGCTCAGCGGCAGGTGGGTCAGCTTGTCGTTTACCTTGTCGCGCAGATTGCGCACGACGGACTGCGTGACGCCCGCCATGATGTAGTGCTGAACATAGCTGAGCACCGCGCTCAGACCGTAGATGCCGAGAATGGTCAGCAGGATTTTCTGTATCTTTGAAAAGTTTATCTCACCGCCGGAGAGCTTTATATCCGCCTGCTCTTTTATCGCGTCGACTATGTCGCCGAGGAACATCGGTCCCGTGACGGTCAGCACCGTGCCGATAACGCCCGCTATGAGCACGACGACCATGCCGGGGATAAACGGCTTTAAGAGCGGCACGAAGCGCGAGACGGTCTCTTTGAAATTCTTCGGCTTTTCGCCGGGGCGGCGGTTGCCGCCGGAATATCCGCTGTATTTCTTTCTCGATTGCGAGGTGCGCTTTCTCTTCAGAGGTGATCTTCTGCTCATGCGAGTTCCTCCTTTGAAAGCTGGGATTGGGCAATTTCGCGATAGACCGTACAATTTTCAAGCAGCTCGCGGTGAGTACCGATGCCCGCCACCTTGCCCTCGTCGAGCACGATTATACGGCTCGCGTCGATTATCGTTCCGACGCGCTGGGCGACGATTATTTTTGTTATATCCGGCATCCTCTCGCGCAGAGCCTTGCGGAGCTTTGCATCGGTTGAGAAGTCGAGAGCCGAGAAGCTGTCGTCAAAAACATATATCTCAGCCTTTCTTATCAACACGCGCGCTATCGCGAGGCGCTGGCGCTGACCGCCGGAAAGATTCTTGCCGTTTTGCGAGAGCTCGCTGTCGAGTCCGTCGGGCATGGCTCTGACAAAATCTGCCGCCTGCGCGGTTTCGAGCGCCTCCCACATCTCCTCTTCTGTAGCGTCGGGTTTGCCCATGCGCAGGTTGTCGGCGACGGTGCCGCTGAACAGGAATGCGCTCTGCGGAATAAAGCCTATCTTTTCGTGGAGGGTGCGCATAGACATATTTTTTATATCCACGCCATCAATGAGAATCCTGCCGCCCGAGACATCGTAAAATCGGGGGATAAGATTGACGAGAGTCGATTTGCCCGAGCCTGTCGAGCCGATAACGGCGGTGGTCTCGCCGGGCATGGTCTTGAAAGATATGCGCGAAAGTATCGGCGAATCAGCGCCCGGATAGCTGAAACTCACGCAGTCGAACTCAAGCTCGCTGCGACGGTCTGCATCGGGGGTTATCGGATGCTCGGTCTCTTTTATCATCGGGACGAGGTCGAGTACCTCGTTGATTCTCTTCGCGGATATCTCCGCCTTCGGGAGCATCACGAACAGCGACGCCGCCATGGAGACTGCGTAGATTATCATTATCATATAGACCATAAACGCCTGCAGATCGCCGACGGTGTTCGCTATCTGCACGCTGTCCGCTACGGCGTCGAGCGCGTCTATCTGATCCGCCGCCATCTTGAGGAGAATGGCGACTATGACATAGCAAAGAAGCGTTGCGAGCGGAATAAGGAACGCGAAAATTCGGTTTATCTTGAGCATGAGTCCGGTCAGGTCGTAGTTTGCCTTTCTGAACTTCTCGTCCTCATATTCCGAGCGGTTGAACGCGCGGATAACTCTGATTCCGCTGAGCTTCTCGCGCAGGATGAGATTGAGTCTGTCGGTCTTTTTCTGCGCCTTGTCGAACATCGGCAGAACCTGCTTTGCGACGACGAGGGCGATAACCAAAATTATCGGAATAGCGATGAACATGACGGTCGAGAGCCTCTTATTCAGCGTGAACGCCATGAACGCGCCGCCGACCATGACTATCGGCGCGCTGATAATAATGCGGATCATCATCAGGATCATGTCCTGAATCTGGCGGATGTCGTTTGTCGTTCTCGTTATCAGCGAGGGCGTGCCTATCTTATCTATATCGCACTGGCTCAGCGACTCGACCTTGACGAACAGCGCGCGGCGAAGCGACAGACCGAAGCAGGCGGAGACCTTTGAAGAATAGTAGCTGCCCGCGATTGCCGCGCCTATCGCGATAGCGGAGAGCACCGCCATAACGCCGCCGATGAGCTGAACAGTGCCCATGCGCCCGTCGCCGATGCCGGTGTTTATCATCAGAGCCATCATCGCGGGCAGAATCAGCTGCATAAGATTGTTGAACAGCGAGAAAAACAGCGCCGCCACGGTAGCTCCCATATATGGCTTTAGAAATTTAACTATCTTCGTCACGGGTCGGTATACCTCCGTCTGTCGAAAAAAGACATAATTACAATTTATTTTATCATCGAAATGTGAACGGTTCAATAACTTTGGTAAACTTTCGGCGATAAATTGAATATATATTGCACGGACTCAATAAAAAAGGGGAGAAAATATGGATTGGTATTCGATGAGCGCCGCGGACGCGGTCGGCAAGCTCGGCAGTAGCGTTGACAGGGGCCTGAGTTCGCGCGAAGCGGAGAAGCGGCTCGGGCAGGACGGCGAAAACATACTGCGCGGCAAAAAGAAAAAAAGTATCATCGCGGAATTTTTCGAGCAGTTCAAGGATTTCACTGTGATAGTCCTGCTCATAGCGAGCGGAGTGTCATTTGCAACATCGTTTCTCGAGGAGCACGGTGATTTCGCCGACCCGATAATGATATTGATAATAGTTATACTCAACGCCGCAGTCGGAGTCATTCAGCAGCGGCGCGCGGAGCATTCGCTCGAGGCGCTTAAAAATATGTCCGCGCCGACGGCGGCAGTCATAAGAGACGGAAAAGAGACAAAAATCCCTGCGTCGGAAGTTGTTCGCGGGGATATTATAGAAGTGCGTGCGGGCGATCTTGTCCCCGCAGATGCGCGGCTGATATCTTCGCATTCGCTGTCGGCTCAGGAGAGCGCGCTGACCGGCGAATCCATGCCGTGCGAAAAGGATGCTCTCTGCCGCATTCCGGACGGCAGTCCGCAGGCGGAGCTCAAAAATATGATATTTTCGTCTTCAGTCATAACCGCAGGTCACGCCAGAGCGGTCGTGACTCAGACAGGCATGGACACGGCGGTCGGGAAGATAGCACATCTTCTGAACACAGAAGACGAACCGACAACGCCGCTGCAAATAAAGCTCGCGAAGATAGGAAAAGTTCTCGGCATCGGCGCGCTGGCGATATGCGCGCTGATATTCGTGCTCAGCATCCTGCGCGGCATGGGCGTGCTCAGCGCGTTTATGCTGTCCGTCAGTCTCGCTGTTGCGGCTATCCCCGAGGGACTGCCCGCAGTTGTCACCGTTGTGCTCTCGCTCGGGGTGCAGAAGATGGCGAAGAGCAACGCGGTCATACGCCGCCTGCCCGCAGTCGAGACGCTCGGCGCGGCGACATATATCTGTTCAGACAAGACGGGCACGCTGACACAAAATAAAATGACAGTCACTGCCGCCTACTCGCCGTCGGGCGAAATTCAGCTGACCGGCGAAGAGGCAAAAAAGCTTTTCTCGCTCGCCGCGCTCTGCTGCGACGCAAAATACGAGGGCAAGGGCAAGGTGTCCGGCGAGCCGACCGAGGCTGCGATAGTCGCGGCGGCGGAGCGATCCGGTACCGATACAGTGAAGCTCAACCGCCAAAAGCCCAGAACCGATGAAATACCGTTCTCGTCCGAGCGGAAGATGATGTCCGTCGCGATAAGAGACGGGGACAAAATAATAACGGTCGCAAAGGGTGCGCCCGATGTGCTGATAAAAAAGTGTTCCGATATAATATTAAACGGAACGAAAAGCCCGCTGACTTCGGCTCGGCGTGAAAAAATACTGAGCCTCAATGCTTCTCTCGCTGAGCGGGCATTAAGAGTCATCGCCGTCGCCACGGGCGAGACAAACGGGGGGAAAATAAGCGAGACGGGGCTGACATTCTGCGGGCTTATCGGCATGGAGGATCCGCCGCGCGAAGAGGCATATGAGGCGGTCAAAACCTGCCGCCGAGCGGGAATAACTCCTGTTATGATAACCGGCGACCATGCGGGCACCGCCTGCGCCACGGCGAAAAAACTCGGCATACTCTCGCGCTCCGGCGAATGTCTGACGGGCGCGCAGATAGACAAAATGGGCGAGAACGAATTCGCGCGCGCCGTGCGCTCCTGCCGCGTATATGCGCGTGTGACGCCGGAGCACAAAGTCCGGATAGTCAAGGCTCTGCGCGCCCACGGTGAAGTTGTTGCGATGACGGGCGACGGGGTCAACGACGCGCCCGCATTAAAGGCCGCCGATATCGGCTGCGCCATGGGCAAGGGCGGCACGCAGGTGGCGCAGAACGCCGCCGACATGATTCTGACCGACGACAATTTTGCGACAATAGTCAAAGCCGTCGCCCAGGGGCGTGGAATATATGACAACATCCGCCGCGCCATACACTATCTGCTCGGCTGCAACATCGGCGAGATACTCTGCGTCTTTGCCGCCACTCTCTTCGGCATGCCTGCGCCGCTCCTGCCGATACAGCTTTTGTGGATAAATCTCGTCACAGACTCCCTGCCCGCGCTCGCGCTCGGCGCGGAGAGGCTCGACAGCCGCATCATGCAGCGTCCCCCGCGCGACAGCTCAAAGAGCTTTTTCGCCGACCGTACGGGACTCGACATAGCCCTCGAGGGAATGTTGATAGGCGCGCTGAGTCTGTTTGCGTTCGTCGCGGGCAACTCGCTCTTTAAAAATTCCTGCGTCGAGCTTGGACGCACCATGGCGTTTGCGACGCAGAGCCTCTGCGAGATAGCTCATTCGTTCAATATGCGCTCGCGCCGCTCGGTTTTCAGCATCGGTATTTTTTCAAACAGAAAGCTGACAATTTGCGCCGCCTTCTGCGCCGCGCTCCAGCTCATTGTTATGACCGTCCCGCCGCTGCGGGTGCTGTTCGATGTGTCCGTGCTCAATATATATGAGTGGCTGACCGTCGCCGCCCTCGCCCTCGCACCGATAGCGTTTTCCGAACTCGGCAAAGCGGTTGGAGGGAAGAGGGAGGAATGATTTGCATGACCTGACAACCCCCAACTTATCGCAAATTATAAAAACAGCCCCGGAAAACTCCGGGGCTTATTATATGTATCACTGTGTCAGTCCGAGCTTCTTTGCCATTTCGGCGGTCTTGAGTTCGAGCAGTTTGGAGACTCCGTCCTCCTGCATTGTGACTCCGTAGAGGACATCGGCTTCTTCCATCGTGCCGCGTCTGTGCGTGATGAGTATGAACTGCGTGTTCTTCGTCATGCGGCGGGCATACTGTGCGTAGCGCGTGACGTTGACATCGTCGAGCGCCGCCTCGACCTCGTCGAAGAAGCAGAACGGCGCGGGAGTGACCTTGAGGATGGAGAACAGCAGCGCAATTGCCGCAAGTCCCTTTTCGCCGCCCGAGAGCAGGTCGATATTCTGAACATTCTTGCCCGGGGGCTGAACCTTTATCTCAATGGCACATTCGAGTACATCGAGCGGATTCTCAAGAATAAGTTCCGCCTTGCCGCCGCCGAACAGCTCCGAGAATGTCTGACCGAAGATAGTGTTTATGCGGTCGAACTGCTCCCTGAACCGCTCAGACATCTTGCCGGTCAGGTCGCCTATCAAGGCGAGCAGCTCCGCGCGGGAGCTCTCCACATCGTCTATCTGCGTCTTCATGAACTCGTAGCGCTCGGAGACCTCTTTATATTCCTCGATAGCGCCGACATTGACATTGCCGAGGGCTCTTATCTTGTTCTTTATATCATTAAGATCGCGCTGCGCTTTCTGCGGGTCTTCAATGACTATGCCGAGTTCCTCCGCCTCGCGGCGAGTGAGCTGATATTCGTCATAGAGCTTGTTCTGTGCATTTTCGAGCTCGCGCTGCATCGAGTCGCGGCGCTCTTCGAGCCTTGCCCGCTCACCGGACAGTCTCTCGCGCCTGTCGCTGACCGAGCGCTCCTGAGCACGAAGTTTGGTGCTCTCGCCCTCTACTCCGCTTCGCTTCTGAGCGAGCGAGGATATCTCGTCTTTCTTCTGCTGAGCCTCGGCGCGAAGCGATGCCGCCTCGCCTTTGAGCTGTTCAATCAGCTCGTTCGTTGCGGTCATCTGCTCGGTTATCGAGTCAATCTCCGATTTGAGTTCATCGGCGTGACCCTCATGGGAGCTTCTGCGGCGTTTGAGCGTTTCGATAACTTCCTCTCGCGCCTGAATATCCTTTTTGAACGCGAGGATGCTGAGGTTGATGCTGCTCTCTTTGTCCGCGTTCTGTTCGCGGGTGCTGAGCAGTTCATCGCGGCGCGATTCGATTTCGGTTATCTTTTCATTGACCGAGTCGAGCTGAGAGGTAAATTCATCTATCTTCTTCTGCGCCTGAGTCTGAATTTCCTCGAGCTTTGCGGTGCGCTCTGCGGAGCTGCGCTTCTCCGCTTCGAGGTCATTGAGCGCCGACTCGGCGGTTTCTATCTTGTCGTCTATCATGCGCAGTTCGCCCTCGCGGCGGATTTTTTCTTCCTGCGCTTTCTGGAGCTCCGCTGTCACGCCGTCGTATTCCGCCTGCGCCGCCGAGACTTCGCCCGCGAGCTCTTTGTATCTCTCCTGCCGCTCGGCAAGGTCTTTTTCAAGCTTCGCGACGGTCTTTTTGAGCTGTTCTATATCATTGCCGCGGCTGAGTATTCCCGCGTTCTGCCCGCGCGAACCGCCCGTCATCGAGCCGCCCGCATTCATGACCTGACCGTCGAGCGTGACGACTTTGAATCTGTGGCCGAAGCGCTTGGAGATGGCTATCGCGCTGTCGATATTATCCGCAACGGCGGTGTGGCTGAGCAGATTCCTGATTATCGGCAGATACTCGTCGTCGCATCGAAGAAGCCTGTCCGCCATGTCGATGAATCCGGCGCAGGAGTCGAGTCCGTCCTCCCTGAACGGGCGCGGCTTTATCGCCGTCATCGGCAGGAAAGTCGCGCGTCCTGCGCGGCTCTCTTTAAGATAGGCTATGGCACGCTTTGCCGCCGACTCGTCGTCGGTTACTATATTCTGCACGGCGGCGCCGAGAGCCGTCTCGACCGCCGCGGCGTACTTCGCATCAACGGTTATCAGCTGGGACACGGGGCCGTGGATTCCGCGCAGCGTTCCGCGCTTTGCTTCGCGCATGACCGCCTTAACGGAGCCGGAATAGCCCTCCATATTCTTCTCGAGATCCTCGAGCATTCTGATTCGCGCCTGCTTCTGGTGGATGTCGAGCGTTGCGGCGTCGAGCTCGCGGCGCATCTTCTCCGCCTTTTCGGAGCGCGAACGGACTATCATCGAATAACCGTCTATTGAATTTGAAAGTGATTCTATATTTTCAAGGCACGCGTCAAGATTCCTGCGGCTGACTTCGGCCTGCTCACGGAGTGCGTCAAGCAGTCCGCCGCGCGAAGCGATGACTTCATCAACTGTGCCGAGGCGCGCGGCTATCTCCTGCGCGGAGGAGCGCGCCGTGCTCTGTTCGATTTTTGCGGCGGAGAGAGACTCGTTTATGGTCTTCGCCTGCGCCTCCGCGCTGTCGCGCTCGGCGGTTATCGCGCTCTCCTGCTCCTTGAGCTTGCCCGTGCTGTCGAGCAGTTCGAGCAGCTGCGCTTGGCAGCCCTTTATCTCAGCGTCTATAGATTCTATTTCTTTTTGGGCGGCGTCGATCTGCTCCTCGAGGTGCTGCTCAGTGGCGGTCGCCGCTTCCATGTCGCGCTTTATGCGCTCTATCGTCTCGCGGTTATGCGCGAGGTTGTTGTGCTCGACGGCGATTCTGCCGTCAACTGCGGTCGCCTGCTCCTCGTCAGAGGCGGCTTTCGTTCGCAGTTCTTCTATCTGCACGGTTATTCCGCTGCCCGTGCTCATCAGCTCTTCTATCTGAGCCGATATCTGTTCGAGCTCGCGCTCCGCCTGCTCATAGTCCGCGGCGGCAAGGGATATTTTATCCTCCTGCGCCCTGAGCCCCTCGCGGGAGCGCTCTATCGTCTTGAGCCAGAGACCTATCTCAAGCTCCTTCTTTTCCCCTGCAAGCACAAGGAATTTCTGCGCTTTTTCGCTCTGCGTTTTGAGCGGCCCGACGCGTCCCTCGAGTTCGGTCAATATATCTCGCAGGCGAACGAGATTTTCCTCCGCCTGTTCGAGTCTGCGTGTCGCGTCCGCGCGGCGGTATCTGAAATGGGATATTCCAGCCGCCTCTTCGAGCATATCGCGCCTCTGCGGCGAGCGCGAAGAGATAAGGTCGGCGACTCTGCCCTGGCTGACCATGGAATAGCCGTCGCGTCCGAGTCCCGTGTCCATAAACAGCTCGTGGATATCGCGCAGGCGGACTGTCTCGCCGTTCAGCTGATACTCGCTCTCGCCCGAGCGGTAGTAGCGGCGGGTGACGGAGACATCGTCTTTGTCGCAGTTGTTAAGGGTGCGATCGGTGTTATCGAGGCGCAGAGTGACCTCGGCAAAGCCCATCGCTTTTCTCAGCGAAGTGCCGCCGAAGATGACATCCTCCATTTTCGAGCCGCGCAGGCTCTTTGACGACTGCTCGCCGAGAACCCAGCGAACGGCATCGGAGATATTGCTCTTACCGGAGCCGTTGGGTCCTATGACGGCGGTTATGCCTTTCCCGAATTCAAGCGTTGTCTTGTCGGGAAAGGATTTGAAGCCCTGCAGTTCGAGTGCTTTTAGTAACATTTATCTGCCTGCCTTTATAATAAGTTGACTTTTTCCAAGGTTATATCGCGCGCCGAGAGAGCCGCATTTTCTTTTATCCTGCATTCATAGCCGAGTTCTCTGAGCTTTTCGATATTGCATCTTCTCTGCCCGGAAGCTTTTGAAACTTCACGCGGGGCGACATATATTATGTACTTCCCCTTTTCTTTTCCGGAGAGTGCTCTGTTAATAATATCAAAATATATATGTCCCTCGCACATCTCGCGCAGAGCCGGATGATATGCGCCGGCAACGAAAGAGCCCTCGACATCGCCGCCGGAATGAAGTCCGAGGCGGATGACTTTTATCCCCGCTCGCTCGAACATCGGCAGTATCTTCGCGCAGAGCACCGCCGCCTCTTCGGGAGTCTGCGGGCGGTATTCGCCATTGCGGTATAGCTCGGCGAGCTCGGTGTTTTCTATAACAACCGTCGGATATATCCGCGCGGTATCGGGTGAAAGCGAAATTATGTCCCGCGCCGTCCCGATGCTGTCCTCATCATTCGAACCGTAGAGCCCGGTCATCATCTGGAGCCCCAATTCGAAGCCGCGTTCTTTTAAGAGCCACGCCGAGCGGAAAATATCCTCGCGCGTGTGACCCCTGCGGTTCATCGCGAGCACTTTATCATTCGTGCTCTGTGCGCCGAGTTCGACCGCCGTGACATGATATTTTTCGAGGATATCGCATATCTCGCCGTCAACAGCGTCCGGGCGGGTGGATGTTCTGATGCCCTTGAAGCCGTTTTCGCCGATGAACTCCTGTGCAGAAGAGAGCAGCTCGATCATATAATCGCGGTCGATAGCCGTGAAGCTGCCGCCGAAAAATGCTATCTCCCCGTCTTTTATTCCCTCGGGGGACGAGCGCATGGCGACGAGCGCCGCGTCGCGCACATCCTGCGCTGTCGGCTGGCTCTTCGCGCCCGAAATGCTCCTCTGATTGCAGAAGCTGCACTGGTGCGGGCAGCCCGCGTGGGGAACGAATACGGAGACGTTTATATGCTTCATGCCTTGAGCCCCATGAGCTCCAGAGCCTCTTTTGCCGCCGCCTGCTCGGCTATCTTCTTGCTTCTGCCCGAGCCGTGGCCGATGACATTGCTGTTGAGATGGACTTCGACGCTGAAGGTCTTGTTGTGGTCGGGTCCGCTCTCGCCGACGAGGACATATTCGACCGCCTCCTCGGGGTTGCGCTGGACTATCTCCTGCAAGGTGGTCTTGTAGTCCGTGACGACCGGCTTCTCCTCGTCCGCCTTATCGATAAAACGGAAAACGAACTTCTTCGCCGGCTCTATGCCGCCGTCGAGATAGATAGCGGCGAGCACAGCCTCAAACGCATCGGCGAGGATAGACGGGCGATCCTTGCCGCCGGTGAGCACTTCGCCCTTGCCGAAGAGCAGATAGTCGCCGATACCGAGAGTGCGCGCAAATTCGCTGAGTGACTTCTCGCAGACGAAATAAGCTCGTCTCTTCGTCAGCTCGCCCTCGGGCAGGTGCTTGAAGTGATGGAAGAAATGCTCGGCGGAGATAAAGCCGAGCACTGAGTCGCCCAGAAATTCCAGGCGCTCGTTGCAGCGCGTGCCGTCCTGCCGCTCGTTGGCGTATGATGAGTGGGTCAGCGCCTCGGTGAGCAGCTTTTTATTCTTGAAATTGTAGCCTATTTTCTTTTCGAGTTCTCTGTTGTCCATTTTCTTACTCCGCGTCGGCAGCTTCCTTGACGCTCTGTGCAATGGTGCCGACTATATTTTTTTCTGCGCAGGTCTTTGCCTGCCTTATGGCGTTGCGGATAGCCTTTGCGTCGGACGAGCCGTGCGCCTTGATAACAACGCCGTTGACTCCGAGCAGCGGCGCGCCGCCGAACTCGGAATAATCCATTCTCATTTTAAGTCCGAGCAAGCCTCCCTTGACCATCATGGCGGCGAGCATGGTTATCGAGCTCTTCTTGAAGATGTTCTTGATATTCGCCATCATCGCGCCCGCGACACCCTCATAGAGCTTTAAGATAATATTGCCC
>ULTQ01022354.1_pt1 | contig 12021 bp, 8 predicted proteins | sample 1957731 | NCBI WGS metagenome assembly ULTQ01 (sample SAMEA4835738, study PRJEB28245) | human gut metagenome | biome: gut microbiome; material: fecal sample | place: Denmark | collected 2008 | reverse complement strand
TCATCAATGCGGGCTGTAATATTAGCCTTCAATCTTTTTTCAGAATTACCAAGATAAATCATAATAATACCTCCTATTATATTATTTAGAAGTATAGTATATTATTATTTTTTATCTTGATGGATTTAATATTCCTCATATAATATCTAGCTTGGTAAATATGATCAGGAGAGTGTTTATAGTTTATAAAACTATGATAATCTTTAATGCTAGCATATGGTATTTTCTTATCTATGATTTCAATATAATGCCCACTAATTCTAGAAGCCATAATATCAGCACTTCCCTCAAGATATACCATATCATCAGTAAAAGAATTTCCTAAGAGTTGATATTGGTATTGATGAGTCATCTCATGTGCTAAATAAAATAAATATTCAGTATCAGATAATCCAGCAGTATTTATTATAATAAGATTAGTTCTCGAAGTCACAGCTTGTGCTCTTTTAGCTATTAGTTTTGCATTAACTATATTATTCTTTTCTAATTCTTCTTGAAATCGTTTAGAGCCAAAAACATTCAAAATAACCAATTCTCTATTAAGTACAATACCATCATAGTGGTGATAGTAATTTTCGATAATTTTTATATCTTGTAGTGTTCTATTCTCATTACCACCAATGACTTTATGTGCTTGAGATATATTACAAATCAGTAATAATATTAAAAATATATATCGCATTTCCAATTCTCCCAAAAGATATGGGTAGAGGTATTACAACCTCTACCCATTTAAATTTTTAATTATACAGTTGCACTCATAGTACTCTTGTTGGTACTAGTAAAAGATGCTGTATTGCTGCTGGAATTTACAATGTCTTTCTTATACGGAGTCATATTATCAACACCAGTATAGTTGAATTCCATTTCATCCCAAGTAGTATTCTGGCGAATCCAATCCAAGAATTCTTTACCTTTCTCATTGATCTTACGACCAACAATCGGATAGCCTTTGAATTCTACATCAAGCTCTTTAAATTCAATAGAACCTTTTTCGGAGTTATAGATATCCCATTGTGCACCAGTAGGTTGTGCTGCTACAATATAGATACATTTCTCCAGATTCATCAAGGTATTATCACATACCAGATACATGAAAGAGAATACTTCATTTTCATAGCCAGGTTCCATCAGGCCTTTGGGGATAAGACCATTATAATGTTTAACCTGAGTACGAGGATCTTTAATACCTCTCAAGAACAATTCATGAGTACGGGTAATTACAGAACCATGACGCTCGAAATAACGCATAGTAAAGCTACTAGCAGCCTGCATGGTAACTTTATTGATAATTTCGACGTTGGAGATACCATTGGTCAATTCACCAGTTTCTGCAGTGATATTATCAATACCACTCAGACCACGGAAATCATATTCAAGAATATGGCAATAGGTATCAAACATTTTCTTATATTCACTATTCTGATCACAGAGTTTCTTCATAAATTCAGGCACTTGTACCAGAACCAAGAAAGAATAACTGGATTCATAAAGGTTATAAGCTTCGAGGTTGGCATAATCGGTTACGCCACGCATCAATGTAAATTTAGACAAATCACGAGTGCTCATAAGCGAGCTAAACATGTTGTTATCGACACTATTAGTAGTTGCCATTATATTGTACTCCTTTCTAGTTTATTAAGATCTTATAGCAAGGATCTTGAACAATTCAGTTTGTACAAAATTACGGAATTGAACCTTAATAGTAGCATAGTAAATCTTATTATTTTCATATGCCGAATTACCAAGATATTCCATGCTCAAAGACTTAAAGTTGCCAGAGTACTTGGAAAGAATAGCATTAACCTCTTTCTGGTAAGAATCAAAATCATCGCCATCAAGGAAGGTATAACGATCTCTTGGAATTTGCTTACGGATCTGATGGATAATCTCTTGGATTGCATATACATTGTTTGCATAAGACAATTGAGTATATTTCTCTTGAGAAGTATAGCAAGTTTCAATAGTAAGAGTACCATTGAGATAGCTTGCATAGTTAATCTTCAGGTCTTCCATATCAGTCTTCTGGTTACCAGCCGGAGTAATCTTAGGAACAAAGTTCAGAGTACCTTCAATTGCTTCGGGAATAGTAGCTTCGAATTTAATGCCACACAGAGGACGGTTACGACCGTTTACAAAGTGTTTAGTAATAATACGAGCCAGAGAATAACCCATAGTTACCGTAATCTGCTTCTTAGTATACGGATCAATAATGTCATACCATTGGCTATAGGTTTCGCAATAGCGATCATGGCTATTCAGAAGATCAGCATACTTAAATTCAGTAATAGTACGGCATGGAGTACGAATACCAGATTCATCCTCATTAGCAATATCACGCAGATAAGAAATATCTTCGCGGAATGCAACAAGTTCTTCAATAGCACGTTTAACTTTGTTAGGATAGTTAGCATCAATGATTACATCAATCGGGTTGTTATCTACGTTATAGATATCATCATTGAAAGTACCATTGAATACTTTAACCATTTCGTTAGCGTACTCTTTAGCTTTAATCGGTGCATCACCGAAAGAACCATTGGAACCATTCTCAAGGGAGAGACCATAGATGGATTTCAACGGGTTGTCTTCTTCATATATAAGCTTATCGGAAATATCAATACCACGGATAGTCTTACCAAACAGCAAATCTTGATATCTCAATTCCATAGCATCAACTTCATCTTCAGTCAGGCCAACTGCTTCAGAAGTCAATACTTCTTTAATCTTATCCATAAATGCTACAAAGCTTTCTTCGAAAGTCTTGCAACGAATTTGAGGATTAGTACGGCTTTTAGTTACAGTTTCAAAACCAACATTTTCGTTCAGTTCAATAATATCAGGATTAATAGAGCCAACCATTTCATCCAGCTCATCATTATTTTCATAAATGGACAGAATGAATTTAGTATACTCAGAAGTACGGCTCATATTGTAGTCAGGGGTAATCATAACACGTTTGTCAGATACACCACGACCCATATCAGTAAACAAGAACAGAGGGAAACCATCAGTTGCAAGAGCTTTAAATTTAGCAGCAATAACACTCAAGTCATTACTCTTAGTAGCATCTACACTAATAGTATTAAAAGAAACTTTTGCAAAAGTAACCATAACCGGATCATTGCCCTCGGCAACTTCAGTTTCTTGACCGGTAGTTTTATCAGTATACAAAGGAACTTCTCTATTAGTATTAGTATCTTCATCGTAAACAGTTTTAGTCTTTTGTTTACTTTCACTATTTACATAAGCTACAATACCAATATTAGCCAAAGTAGAATCTGGTGCTACAATACGTTTGCAGAACAAACGGCCACCATTATTAATAGCATTTGCAGCTTGTAGTAACGGCTGACCATGTTTAGCAAAAGAGATTTTTTCACCAAATTGTTTGAAGAAAGCATTACCTCTAATATAGATAAAGTCTTCAGTACCTTTATCAGAAGAAAAACCAATCATTTGAACAGGGGGTTCAATAGTATCCGATATCGTTAAGGCTTCGATATCAGATTGGTCGTCAATCGTGAATATAGTACCTGGATACATATTTATTTATCCTCCTTTTTAATCTATTTTATCAAAGAATAAGTCAATGAGTAAGATCATTAAACTTTTATTCTTATGTTAATGGACACCTTAATTAACCCATTAATATTGGTTCCATAGGAGAGCGTCTACCTGGCTTAGTAATAACAGCATTAACTACAGCCTGATCCCAGTTTTCACTAGTAATTGAAGCATATGGGGATACATATTTAGGAATCATTGTAAGTGAGATAGGCTTATATTGATTCATATTTTTAATACCAGCTAATCTAAATGGGATTGCTTCATTATTGGGATCTCTACAAATCTCAGACATTATAATACCAAACATCTGATCATTAACACCAAAGTTAAATCCATTTAATGCTGCACATTTTGCAAAATAAGTATGGAGTTTATCATATGGAATTGTAGTTGGAAATTTAGCAGTCTTACAAAAAAGAACAAAGAAGTTTTCAGCATATGCTACATCTTGTGGAGGGTTCTCTATAATAATAGCATCTCCTTTACGATAATGAAGTACTCTAAAATCTGTAGGACCTTGTTCTTTAATAAGAGAGACTTCTTTAAGTTTAGTAATTTCACTAGGTTGAGATAAAAATACTGTTGGGAGTTTAAAGGTTTTTAAACCATTATTCTTTCCATTTTTATCAAATAATGAATAATTAAAAATACCCATAAGAGAAACTTTATCACCGATGATTTCTGCATTCTTTCCGTTAAAGTAATTTTCCGGAACATAGAATCTTAATTCACCATCAGCATTGAATATAAGAGTTTCTCCATCGAGTTTACAAAAGTAAGGAATTCTAGTATCAGCCATTAAATATCACCTCTTTATTATCAGAATGTGCATCATAAATATTGCCATTTAGAAAAAAAATAAAAGGAGGTCCGAAGACCCCCAATTATTTTTTAACCATTCAGCATATTTTCCATATGCTGTTTTAGTAACTTTCTAAATGCTGCAGGATTATCTGCATAATCTGCAGCATTTACTTCCGGCATGTACACGAATGCCGCTAAGTCCTCACTTTTAGTAATAGGACTATTGTCGTTTACATTAACTTGGATATCAAACATTATAATTACCTCCTGGTAATACAATATTCTAGTATCATAGCTTTCAGTTCTCGATAACCTATTTACTAAACCAGAATATAAATAGAAGTTTTATATATCATAACTTCTATTCACAATAATAATATATAATCAAAAAAAAATGGAATTACAAGAACCATATATAGTATCATAGAAAAAATAAAAGGAGGTCTGAAGACCCCCAATTATTTTTTATGCAACAATACCTTTTACCTCCATTTCTCTAAGTGCAAGCAATGTAGATAAAACAAATGTTGTCGGGCAGTATACTGCACTGTCCATAGCGTATTTCATAATCCCTACGGGCAGGGGAAAATCACGAAGATTCTCGATAAGTTTCTTTCTCATCGGAATCTCAGCATTCAACATTTCAATATTGTGCGTCATCGTTTTAACACTTTTCAACTGCATTTTGTATACAGCTAAAATGGTCGCATCTGGATAATTGCTGAATAGCATCATCGATGCTTCGACTTCGCTATTTAACAATTTCTCATCAGCGCTGAGAGCTTTGATAATGGCGGATTTGATTTTCTCATCATCCATCATCTTCAGATTATAATCCATAGTCTTAACTATGGGATACAACTGTTTTAAAATACTAGTAACACGTTTGCCAAATTCACTATTATTAATAGCATTTTCCATATTAAACACCTCCTCAGGTTAACCCATCTAGTATCATAGATTTTTTATTACTAGTGGGCGAAGTAATCTATGGATAATTACTTCTATTCACAATAATAATATATAATCAAAAAAAAACAGAATTACAAATCGAGAAAAGACACCCAGTGGCTGTTAAACCACTGGGTGAATCTTTTGTTATTTTTAGTTAGCAGTTTTAATCTTCATCACTAGGAAGAACTTTCCAAGTCAAAGTGTCAACAATTTGATCTTGTTCTTCGGATTCAGATTTTTCAAATTCTTTATGTTGATTATAGTCTTCAATATGACCAGTCAAGAAGCTCTCAAGTTTCTGCTCATCTTCTTTAATATTAGTCTTAATAGATTCAATATGTTCAGTATGAGTATTAAGAGTTTCTTTAATCTCAGTCTTTTCGTTTCTAGAGATGAATTCATGTTCAGGGTCGGTTATAATTTCGGAAGCATAAACAAGTTGTTTAGGATCATCCGGATTCTCACCAGGATCTACTGCATAAACGTCAATGCCTTCGAAAGACCAACCATTGAGTTGAGCTGCAACCACATAGGTAGTCCATTCAGCCTGTCTAAGTTTAGTACCCTCTAAGAATTTGATTCTAGCACCAGTTTCAGGAGTAGTACTCAGATTGCTAATAATATTAATAACAACTTGACGAGTTAACGGACAATCAGACAAGTCTAAGCTAATACGTAAAGAACCAGGAGCAAACGACAACATTCTCAGACTTACACAGTTCTTGAACATGTTTTCTACATCTCTAGCACTACGCATACTTAAACCTTGAACAGATGTCAGATTACCACAGTTAGCAAACATTCTAGTCATGTCATATACATTAGCAGTTTGCATAGCCGGAGCAACTGCAAGTTTAGCACAACCCTCGAACATAGCATTCATAGTAACTGCTGCACTAGTGGGTTCAAGATCACTAACAACAGAGAGAGTCTGATAAGTATCAGTATAGAAATCTCTCATATAGTTATTGAAGTTAGTACGCAACTCTCTAACCAATCCAACGATATTCCAGCCTTTATTAATAGCCGGAAGTACATGGTTATTATAATCAGTGGTATTAAGAGATTTTCTAGCAAAAGTCAAAGTCAAACCATCTTCAGTCTCAGCAAGATTATCAATGATATTATAAATAGCATCAATATCAAGATTAATACAATCAGACAGATCTAAGTTAGTATGGAGAGTATCAGCTTTAATCTTAATAGACTCTAAACTGCTGCAGTTAGCAAGCATCAATGTAGTATCAGTTACATTAGTCATATCCAGTTCAGGAATTGCTCTAAGAGCAAGACAACCAGCAAACATGGAGTTCATATTAGTTACATTAGAAGTATTCAAATCAACTACATTTCTGAGTTTCATGCAACCATTAAACATGCTCTGCATAATAATAGCATGACTAGTATCAATCTCAGGACAAACTTCATCGGTCAAGAAAGTATTCGGATAGGTCAGTCTCATGTAATTAGTAAAGTCAGTACGATATTCAACATCGGCATCTTTTACAATACCACGGATAGTCCAACCCTTAGAGATAGCTCTTTCGACTTCGGAGTATTCTTGTTCATTGAATTGATTATCATTGAATGTGATAGTCTTAGTTACATTCTCTGGGAGTTTCATCAATCCCTTAAGAATATTAAGGATACAAGCTTTATCAAGCATAGTATCAGACAGATCCAAATCACAAGTCAAGCTACCAGGAGCAATTGAGAGCATTTGCAGTTTGAAGCAATGTTTAAACATATCAACACTAGTTTCTTCAGTAATACCATTGAAGTTGAGTTCACTTTGTACGTATACTAAGTTAGTGCAACCATCAAACATATGTGCCATATTGGTTACATTGGTGGTATCCATTACAGGAGAAGCAGTCAAAGACATATCATTCATAAACATGCCAGTCATATTTACACACTTAGTAGTATCAAATGCCGCAGAAATAGTTTTCAATCTCGGAGCATTAGCAAACATACGAACCATTGTAATACCTTCAGAAGTATCAGGCATATTGGCAACAAGTTCAATAGTATCTACAGTTCCAGGATAATTCTTAACCAGCCAATCAGTGAAATCAGTCATCAATTTCTCAGGCTCATAAATACCAGCAATCTTCCAGCCTTTATTAATAGCGGGAACTACATAGGTATTATATTCATCATTAGTGAGAGTATAAGTACCACTATTGAATATCAGAGTACCATTAGCTTCAGCAGGACGACCAACTCTTTCAAGCAATTCAAAGATATTAGCTTTAGAGATTGCAGTATATTCAAAGTTAAGAGTACAATGAACAGAATCTGCTTTAAAATGGACTTCAGTGAGTTTAGAGCAACCCTTAAACATACCATATGCATGTATTACATTGCTCATATCCAATTCACCAGGAATTCTAGTAAGCTCATTACAACCATCATACATATGATCAGTAAACTTAGCAGAAGAAATATCGATCTCTGGGGCAACACCAATAGTTTGATATACATCCGGCAGAGTTTTCTTCATATACCAGCTATAATCAGTACGAATTACACTAATAGGAATATCACATTCGATTTCCCATCCTTTATCAATAGCCGGTTTGATATAGGTCATAATGTCTTCTTCAGTAAACTCATGTTGTGCTCTAACATTATTAAATCTAATAGTATTACCAACAGTAGACGGGAATCCAGCATTGAAGATAATATCTAAGAGATTAGCTTTAGTTAAACGAGTATTACTGAAATCAATACTAGCATGCAAAGTACCAGGTTTGATGTTTACAGAAGTTAAGGAATGACAACCATCAAACATACCATCAGTAAATTCAGCTTTTTCCATATTCAGTTCAGATACAACAGTCAGCATCTGACAGCTATTGAACATATCACGGAAATCAATTACATTTTCAGTATTGATAGCTGGGCTAGTAAGCATTCTAGTACAAGCATAGAACATAGAACGAGCACTTTGGAGTTTCTTAGTCTCTCTCATGTCAAAGATATTTAAGATATTAGTGCAACCATAGAACATTCTGTCAGCATTAATAAGTTTCGGGAAGTACATCTGAGCAGATGCAATAAGGCTATCACAACCCTCAAACATACCGACAGCATATACTGCTTCAGAAGTATCAGGGATTTCAGGGCATTGAATAATACTCATGAAATTCTCAGGATAAGTATTCTTCATATAGAAGCTGAAGTTAATAGTCTTAACTGCAACAGGTTTAGCAATACCTTTAACGGACCAACCATTTTCAATAACTGGTTTTACATATGTATTATATTCTTCATCAGTAAGTTTAGATGCTTCAGGAACCCCAATGAAGTTCAACTCATTACCATAGTTAATAGTATCGGTAGCTTTAAGAATGCTAAAGATAGATTGCTTATTAAGTACAGTATTAGATACGTCTAAAGAACAATGCAATGTATGAGGTTTAATAAAGAGCTGTTCAAGATTCGGGCATCTAGTAAACATGCTATCAGCATCCACACAAGACGTAAAATCAAGTTCAGCTACAGTATTAAGTTTCAAGCAGTTAGCAAATGCATTTTTGAAGCAAGTAACTTTAGCAGTATGAAGTTTAGGAACTGCTACGAGATTATTACAACCAAAGAAAGTTCCCATCATATTAACTACTTTAGATACATCCATAAACGGAACAGATGCAATCTTAATGCAGTTATTGAAAGTACCAGACATATTCAATACACTAGAAGTATCGAAATCTTTAGGTACGTTCAAGAGAGAAATACAGCCATCAAACATATCCTGCATAGTCGTTGCAGCTTTAGTAGACGGAAGATCTACAAAAGTCATATCACGATAAGTCAGAGGATAAGTCTGAGCCATATAACGGCTAAAGTCAGTACGCAATTCAGGTACTACAGGTTTATCCCAAGTAATACCATCGAAAATCCAACCAGCTTCGAGAGCAGGTTTGATAAACTTATCATATTCTTCTACAGAATAAACGTACTTATAGTCTTCGACATTTTCAACTTTATCTGCGGGAAGAAGATCAAACAGAATATGACGAACTTTATTACCAAGAGGAGTACCAATATTCTTAATAATATTAAGAATTACTTCCTTAGTCAAACGGCAATCATGGAAGTCCATATCAATACGAAGAGAACCCTTGGTAAAGGATACATCTTCGAGAGAACGACAACCCTCAAACATACCATCAGCATAAGCTGCAGAAGACATATTGATTTCAGGAAGTCTAATCAATGTACCACAGTTTTTAAACATATGACTGAAAGTACGGACATTTCTAGTATCCAAAGACGGAATAGTTTCTAAAGCATAGCAATTAGCAAACATACCAGCCATTGCATTAACTTTATAAGTTTCCATCATCGGAATAGTAGTCAGAGAATAGCAGTCATAGAACATATTATTCATATTCGTCATAGAACGAGTATGAAGAGGTTCAATCTTAGTAAGAGCATTACATCCATTGAACATCGAAGTTGCATCGACAGTCTTATCGGTAATAAGATGATTCGGAATCTCAGTTAATGTAGCAGCATTAGAATAAATATTTTGAATAAAATTGAAAGCTTCTACTGGAACAATAATCGGTTTACGAACATCTTGACCAGGATTCGGGCAAGGAACATATTTAGATTCTTTAATAGCTCTAACATTGCTTACGTCAACAGTTTCACTGCTAGCTTTAAAATCATCAGATGTGTCAAATGTAATCTTACAACCAGATCTAGTTTTGAGAATAAGATCTACTACACCAGGACTGATTTCTTTTTGAGGACCAAATTGATCATACTGATTGATTTTAGAAACCTTACCAGTTAAATGTTTGTATTCGCCATCAGCATTATACTCGACTTTCCAAACTTTATTAGAATTCTCTTCTAAGCTAACCGTATAGTCATCTTTAGCATCTAAATGATTAAAAGTAATATCAAGTTTCTTCTTGATACTGTGAGTTACTTTTAACAGATTAGAAGTCATGTGAATACCTCCAAACTTTATAAATTTTATCTCATAATACTGTTGTATTATTCGGTAATAATTGGTATTATTAATAAGTTATCTCAGGATGACTTTTCTGGTCATCCTGAGAAAAGAAATTAAACATTAAGAGACTTGTTAACTATTTCATCTACCTTGGTAATTGTGTCTTTGATATCACTAATAAGTTTTAAACAGAATTCAGATTTGATTTTAGATTCATCTGTACCAACATGAGAGATCTTGCGAATAATATCTAAGCTATAATATCTATAGAAGAGTTTGTTGCTATCAAGCTCATCAGACTTATCTCTAATATCTGCTAATAAGCCCATAATAATAATAAATCTTGTAGCAGAATCGAAATCGATTTTAAAAGAATATGCAAATCTAGATACAATATTCTGCATAGACTCACCGATTTTAATATCGCTATTTTTAGCAGTGATTTGATAAATATAATCATCGAAGAATCGTTTAGCACGTTTTAAGTACTTTCCACCATTCTTAAGTCTATTAGCTAAGGTCTCGTCATTTGCAACTAATTCTACATATTTAGAATAGTCATATGCATCTGTATATGCACGTATAGCACTATCGATTTTAGCATAATTTTCTTCATCGTTCTTTTCTTTTAATGCATCTGCAGCTTCTTTTAATTTTACATTAAATCTATTATAATCTTCGTCTAATAAATCCTCAAGAGAATCTTTAAACTCAAATGCTTCTTTAATACCATTAGAGAATTCTTCAAATGCATTATCTAATTTAGTTTCATTTACTAATTGCTCAATTGCTACTCTTGTATAGATTTCAAGATTAGCTTTATTAGTAATATCTACACCAGCATCAATAGCTTCTTTACGAATTCTATCTTTAAATACTTTAGGAAGTGCTCCATAAGCTTTAAACTTCTTATCAGTTAAAATTCGTTTAGAAATTTCAATAACCTCAGCTAATTCACCAGGAGTCGGTAAGTCTTCATTTAATAATTCAGCATGAGTAATAGTTGGTTGTGCTAATGGTGCATTCGTATTTGTTACACTATCAAGAACTTGTACATCAGCATTTTTAAGACGCTCTTTAGCTAATTCATCAGCCATACGCTCTGCAATTTGTTCATTAGTTAAAGTCTCTTGTTTTAAATTTTCTTCCATAATAATAAATTCCTCCATTATTGATATTTTTGAATTTCTAATCTAATAGATGTAATAAATAACGGTTTAATATCTGGGTTACGTACTATCTCACAATAATAAGTCTTATAGAAATCTATTGTGGGACTAATATTCTGACAGATTAAATCTACTATAGATTTATCAGGATATACAAACGAACAGATATTCTCAAAGGAGATATCAAATGCTTGCATATTGTCTAATATAGATAATAAGTTAGCATTAATAATTGCCAACTTAGGATCTTTATAAGTCTTTCTACCATATATTGTACTAGAGTCTTTATTCTTCTTTAAAGCATCTAAATTAAAATAAGAATAAATTGCATTCTTCTCTTGAATAATATATCTAGTATAAAAATTAATAATATTTTTAGAAAAGTTAGATACTAGCAAATCATACATATAATATGCTAATGCAAATTTATCTAATAAATTATTTTCAGATTGAGTTTTACTCAAATTATATGATTGGCATAGAATATCAATAATCTCTTCATAAGTAACTTGACGAGTATATTTAATATTCTCATGATCCATCGGATAT
>ULTQ01034739.1_pt1 | contig 12054 bp, 10 predicted proteins | sample 1957731 | NCBI WGS metagenome assembly ULTQ01 (sample SAMEA4835738, study PRJEB28245) | human gut metagenome | biome: gut microbiome; material: fecal sample | place: Denmark | collected 2008 | reverse complement strand
AGGCGTTGCTGACCGTGTAAACGGGACCGCGCGCCCCAATTTTGTCGGCGACAAAGCGAGCAGGTTCAAAAAGATTGAGATCCCGGATGGAAAAGTTTTCCGGCAGTTGTTGTGTGCGAACATACTCGGACATGCCTTCTTCAATGCGGTGCATGCCTGAAGTACAGGCACCGAGTACGACGGCGACGCGGTCGGGGGCAATGCTTGGGAGCAATTCCTGAAGTTCGGACATTTGCTCCAAACACAGTTCCAAGAGCATTGCCGTGCGGTTGCTGTTCTGCGAAGGTGTCAGATCGGACAAGAATCCGCAATAAAAGGCCTTGTTCGGATCAGGGGCCAGTCCGGTGTGAAAGCGCATAGCCGAGGAGTGTTGTTCGAACAATGTTTGACGAAGCTCCTGCAAGCCGATGCCGGCGGCCGAAACGGTTCCGAGACTATGGATGTAGAGCGCAGACCGGGGCATGGGATCGACTGGTGGCGATGACGGAAGTTTGACGTATGTTGCGTAAGACAAGAAGGCGGTGTCGATCGGTCAAAACCTGAACGACAGAGCATTCGTGCCATCGGAGGCCACATTATAAATGGAGGGTTGGGGTGATTCTACAGAGGAGTTACGTAATTTCGGTGAGAAGTGAACAAAATAAGTGAGAAAGTGAACAAAATTAGATAGAATGTGAACAAGAAACGTAACAAGTGAACAACATGATGAGATTTTTTTGTTGAAAATGCGCAACTGAAAGTGTGCATTTTCTGATGACTCCTCGAAAAAGCAAATGACACCAACTGAACTGTTAGATCTAGTGGATAGCGTTCGCAAAAACAAAGCGGAAAGCAACTTTTTGGAACTGAAAAAAGCGCATCTAGGCAGCCCCAAACGCCTGTATGACACGTTGTCAAGCTTTTCAAACCAAGATGGTGGTGGTGTCATTCTTTTTGGATTGGATGAAGACAATGACTTTGAAGCAGTTGGTGTCTACGATCCTCAAGATCTGCAACGGCAAATTAAAAATCAATGTCGACAAATGCAACCACCCGTAAGAGCTGTTTTAACGGTGGCAGAAAGGGAGGGAAAGCATTTCGTGGCCGCTGAAATTCCAGGATTGGACTATGCCCAGCGTCCTTGTTTTTATGCGGGAGCCGGACGGATGAAAGGTGCTTTTGTCCGCGTTGGGGACAGCGATGAGCCGATGTCGGAGTATGAAATATACAGTTTTGAGGCGTTTCGGCAGAAGTATCAGGATGATATAGCAATCGTTCAGACAGCAGAGCGTTCGGATTTGGATTCGGAAGCAATTGAGCGATATATCGCTAGGCTCAAGGCCGGAAAGCCAAACCTCAGTCGACTCCCTGATGAGCAGATTTATCGGTTGATGAATCTCCTTAAAGGAGGACATCCGACTGTCGCTGCCATGTTGCTCTTCGGGCTTTATCCTCAAGCTTTTTTTCCTCAGTGGAGCATCATTGCGACCGTTGTACCTGGGGTCAGTGTAGGTGAAACAGGGGCTGATGGTGAACGATTTTCTGACAACGAACGAATCGACGGCACAATCGAGGAGATGCTTGAGCGGGCCGTACGTTTTGTGGCTAGAAACATCCGTGTTAAAACCATCATCAATCCCGAGACAGGAAAACGGGAAGACAAACCGCAGTATTCGATGGTGGCCGTAAGAGAGGCGATACTTAATGCGTTGGTGCACCGCGATTACAGCATTCATACTCAGGGCCAACCAATTGAGGTGAAAATTTTCCAAAATCGACTGGAGATAGCAAACCCGGGAGGCCTCTACGGTCGCATGACATTAGATCAGCTGGGGCGTGTGCAACCAGATACGAGAAATCCGGTACTGGTCAATGCTTTGGAGGTGCTAGGACTCACCGAAAATCGTTATTCTGGCATTCCGGTGATGTGCAAAGAGGCTGAGCGGCTTGGAATGGAAAAGCCGATATTTGAGGATCAGAGAGGAAGTTTTCGAGTGACATTTTTGGGGCAGACTCTCAATCAACAGAGTGTTGCGTTACCAGGTGGACGATCAGAGGACGATATTCTGTCTTTCTGTGCACAACCCCGCAGTCGCGAAGAGTTGAAAGTTTTTTTGGGTGTAAACACGACGTCTTATATGATGCGCAAATTCGTCATGCCGTTGATCGTAAAAGGTAGACTTGCACTGACGTTGCCGAACGCGCCAAAAAGTTCCAAACAACGGTTTGTAACAGTGGCTTGAGTTAGACTCGGAGAGTGGACATGAACAGAAGAACTCTGATTGTTGCTGCTACGGCGGCTCTTTTGCTGAGTATGGGAACGATGCTGCAGGCCGCGCCTGTTGCTGAGGTTATTTCGTATGATCAAAGCGGACTCAAGGCATCGGATGAACGTATTCACCAAGCGATCAAGCAGGCAGCGGAAATGCGCAAGTGGGGCATTGTTTCGGACAAGCCCGGCAAGGTTCTTTTGGTGTATCCGACCAATAATCGATCTCTGCATTATCAGGCAACCGTGAGTGTCATCTATGGGAAAGGCTCTTATAAGGTCGAGTACGTCAAGAGCCGAGGTTTGGATGAGAGACCCAATGGCTGCTATGGTAAAGAAGGCGTGGTGTGCGTGCACCGCAATGTCAATCGCTGGATTGCCAATCTCGGCAAGGATCTCAACCGACTGTTGACTCAAAACTGGTAAGAGTTGCATTTCTAAACTAAAGCGATGGCGAAAAAAGGCACTTTTTCCGGAAATGGAGGGTGCCTTTTTTCAAAAGCTGAATGCATAAAAAATTATTCGTTCTACATAAAAATTTATGTAGAATGAGCAACATGACTATGCATCCCGCTCTTCGTTCCTACGTCGGTGTTGCCGATCTTCTTGTTCGCACGTTTGCCGATTGCGAGGTGGTACTCCACGACCTCACCGTTCCGCAACGCTCGGTTGTGTACGTTGCCAATCCGGTGGTGACAGGTCGCAAAGTCGGCGAAAGTTTCGAGCATTTGATTGAGGAGGCTATTAAAGCCGGCAATCCTGAGGACGGTATTCTCGCCAACTACTATTTTGAGAAGAACGGTCGTTTGATCCGTTCCTCGACGCTTTTGATTCGAGACGATTCGGAGCGACTGGTCGGAGCTCTGTGCATCAACTTAGATACCCGAGCCGCCACGCAAGCGATGGACTACTTGTCGTCATTGTTGCCGGGACTACCCCCGAGCGGCAAACACCTGTCGACAGCTGCATCAATCGCAACGAAGCCGCACAAACTCGCTCGAGAGCTTCCCGAACAAGGTGTCCAGGATTTCGTGGCCGATTTTGTGGATCGAATTGTGCAGGAAGATGCAGGCGGAGGACGACTCTCACGCGAAGCTCGTCTGCGAATGCTCGAATTCATGGATCGTCGCGGCGTGTTCCTTGTTAAAGGCTCGATTAAGCTTGTAGCGCAGAAATTAAATTTGGCCAAAGCGACGCTTTACGGCGACTTGGATGCCGTTCGGGGACGGCGGAAAACGGACAAAAACTGAACTGAAACAGCTTTTTTGACGGAGGTTTCTGATGGAATTCATTTGCACAAAGTGTGGCAAGCGCACACCCGTGACGACGATGCAGCCGACGTGCGAATGCGGCGGTTTGTTCGAGCTTGACTTCACGCCCGAGGCATGGGATCCGGAACTCATCGATGATAAAGAATGGAGTCAGTTCCGGTACCGTCGCTTCATGGCGCTTGAGGGCGATGCCTGGCGCGATGTGACGCTCGGGGAAGGCCGTACGCCGATCGTTCGTTTTGATGACGACGTGCTCTTTAAGATGGATTACATGATGCCGACGCTTTCCTTCAAAGATCGCGGTGCCGCGACGCTTGTGGCGCACATGAAGGCGATCGGTGTGAAGTCCTGTGTGCAGGACTCGAGCGGCAACGCGGGCAATGCTGTCGCAGCTTATGCGGCGCGAGCGGGCATCAAATGCGAAATTTTCGTTCCCGAAGGAACGAGTCCCTCGAAAATCCGCATGATTGAATCGCACGGTGCCAAAGTCAATGTGGTTCCGGGCACTCGCGACCATTGCGCCGATGTCTGCCGTGCCAAAGTGCGCGATGAAGGAGCCTATTACGCCAACCATGTCTACAACCCCTTCTTCTACGAAGGCATGAAGGCGTACATCTATGAAACGCTTGAGCAGCTCGGGCGTATTCCGGCGCACATCGTCGTGCCGGTAGGCAACGGCACGCTTTTTATCGGTGTGGTCAAGGCACTCGAACATCTTGAGAAATCCGGCGTAATCGATAAGTTTCCGCAGATCATCGCGCTGCAAAGCGAAAACTGCGATCCGCTTTATCGTGCAGTCAAAACGCATGACGCGCATCCGGCTTCGATTGTTCCGAAGCCCACGATGGCCGAAGGCATTGCGATCGGCGTGCCGATGCGCGGCGATGAGTTGCTCGACATGAGCTATCGCCACAACATCGCGTTTGTTCGTGCGCCGGAAGAAAAGATTCTGGAGGCCCGCGCCAAGATCGCCGCCCGCGGCATTTACTGTGAGCACACGACGGCAGCCAATTACGCGGCTTATCTGGCCTACTGCGAGGAGCACGGTCCCACACCTGACACCTTGATCACGATGTGCGGCGCGGGCATCAAGTCCGACCACTGAGTTTGCGGCATATCTTGACGGCAATGAGAGCTCGGAGACATGTGTTTTCGGGCTTTTTTGTTCTCGGAATTTGTGTGTGTTTACCGAAATTTTGTTTGGAAGCGTGAAAGCAAAGTTTTCCAAACCTTGCAAAAGACGCTTTTTGCCCGATGCTTGGCTACACTCTCCAGATGTGGCGCCCGCAATCCATTGCGGGCAACCGATGAACAACCGAAGATAAAAACATGGCTTCCAATACCGTTCCGTTTTTGCGCGACACGCTTTCCCGAACCACTTTTCCCGCCTGCGGACTGAAGCTTGATATCGGGCGGCAGCGTATGACGGAGGCTGACTTCAATTCGCTTTTGGAAATTGCCCGGGAAAAGGGGGTTTTGGGTGCGAATGCGGCTATGAGAGAAGGCCAGATTGTCAACGCGAGCGAAGGCCGTGCGGCTTTGCACACTGCGTTGCGAGATCCGGCTGTGGGGGCGCCTTTTCACAAGGAAGTGCAGGAGGCGCTCGAACATATGTGCGCCTTTGCCGACGACGTTCGCTCGGGACGCCGTCGTGGTTGCCGCGGCGACACGATCACTGACGTGATCAATGTGGGTATCGGCGGCTCCGAAGTGGGCCCCAAGACGGTTTACCAGGCTCTCCGTACAACGCGCGAACAGGTGCGATTGCATTTTCTGGCCGCTGCCGACGGTGTGTCGTTTGATCGCATCGTGGGTGACCTCAATCCGTTTAAGACCCTTGTGATCGTTTCTTCCAAGAGTTTTACGACGCGCGAAACGGCGGTTAATGCCGCGGCGATTGATCAGTGGCTTTTGGAAGCCGGTATTTCAGGAGAGGATCGCGCGCGTCATATGGTGGTGGTTTCGGCCAACAAAAATGCGGCTCGTGACATGAATCTGCCTGAAGAAAACTTCTTTCCGATTTGGGAGTGGGTGGGCGGCCGCTTCTCGGTGTGGTCGGCCATTGGTCTGGCAGATGCCGTGGCGCTCGGTTCTGACACGTTCCGAGCGCTGCTCGACGGCGCGCATGCCATGGACGTGCATGTGGCACAAGCGCCGGCCGGTGAAAACCTGCCGCTGTTGCTCGCGCTTATCTCCTACTGGAATTCGACGCGTCTGGGCATTGAGCAGCATTGCTTCCTGCCCTACGACGAGAGACTGCGCACCATGGTGATGTGGCTGCAGCAGCTTGAAATGGAAAGTCTGGGCAAGCACGTGGGCGCTGACGGCGCACTGATTGAAGGACCGACGGGGCAGGCCATCTGGGGCGGCCATGGCAACGAATCGCAGCATTCGTTCTACCAGTGGCTGCGAGAGGGTACGGGGTCTACCTCGATTGATCTTCTGTGGTGCGAAAAGCCCGGTCACCGTCATGCCGATTTGCATCGCGTGCTGATTGCCAATGCCAAGGCTCAGGCCGAAGCGTTGATCACGCGTGAAGAAACCGAGTGCTTCAATGCGGTTTCCACGATCAGCATTGATCAGCTCGACGCCGCTCGTCTGGGTGCATTGATGGCGCTTTACGAACACAAGACCACGATGCTCGGAACGCTCTACGGTATCAATCCGTTTGATCAGCCTGGCGTTGAATTCGGCAAGAAACTTTCGCGTCGTGCCGAAGCAACGGTTATTTGAAGACGCTTGAAACATCCCGGCGCCAGGGCGGCTGTCCATCGCCCTTGTGTCTTTTGACTTACGAATAAACAGCGGATATGCCCAAAAAAATTCTCATCATCAAGTCTTCTTCCATGGGGGACATCGTGCATGCGTTGCCGGTGGCCTACGACATCAAGAAGCACTATCCCGATTGCGAATTGAGTTGGGTGGTTGAAGAGAGTTTTACCGACATTCCGAAACTTTCGCCCTTTGTAGACAAGCTTGTGGTGACGGCTTTCCGTCGTTGGCGCAAAAACATTTTTTCATCGTCGGTCCGAGGTGAAATCCTGGCTGTACGACGCGCACTGGCTGAAGCCAAGTATGACATTGTCATTGATCTGCAAGGATTGATCCGCACGGCGGTTGTCGCACGATGGGCCGGGGTCGAGAGTGTGGGTTATTCCAAGGAAAACATCAAGGAGCCGTTGGCGGCGCACTTTTACAGCCGTACGCTCCCGGTTTCGAACAAATTGGTGCCGGTGGTTCGCTATCGCACCATGGCTGCGCAGGCCTTGGGTTATCCTATTGAGAATGAAGATCTTCACTACGGGCTTGATGTCAAGCCGATGACGCCGACCGGTGTCCGTGCACCCTATGCGGCGCTCACCGTTAACACAAGCCGAGCTGAAAAGTTGTGGCCTAAGAGCCGCTGGACTGAAGTGGCTCGGGAATTGGCTGACGACGGCATCATGAGCGTTCTTTTCTGGGGCAACGACAAGGAAAGAGCCTACTGCGAACAGATTGCTTCGAGCGTGCCGGGGCAGGTCGTGGTGTTGCCTCGTCTGAGCTTGAGGGCTATAGCGGAGGTGATTGCTGGTGCTCGTTGCCTGCTTGGCGTCGATACGGGGCTCACGCATTTGGGGGCAGCGCTAGGGATTCCGTCCGTTGGCATCATCGTGGGCACAAGTGCCGAACTTTTTTCTCTGGTCTCGGAAAGCGCCTGCGCAACCGTGGGGGACAACGGTGTGATCCCTCAGCCCGAAGAAGTGCTGGCAGCCATGCATTCTGTTTTGGCTCAGGCGACCGTTGCGTAATTGAATTTTTGAAGGCGTAAGCGATGCTGATTTCGACGCTTTATCGAGGATTGACATACTGCGCATTGCCGCTGGCAAAGTGCTATCTCCGAAAGAGGGCCCGCAAGCAGCCCGACTACCTCAAGCACTGGGACGAACGCTTCGGCTGGTGTCATTACCCGGCTCCCTCAATGCCCCGACTGTGGTTGCATGCGGTGAGCGTAGGCGAGACAGCAGCGGCGCGCACGATAATTGACACATTTCTTACGGAAAATCCGCAAGCCGAGATTCTTTTGACCTGTATGACCCCGACGGGGCGAGACACGGGGGCAAAAATTGCCGAACGCTACCCTGGTCGCATAGTGCAGTGTTATTTACCGTATGACAATCCGCGCCTAATGGCGAAGTTTTTCGAAGAGACGAAGCCGGTAATGGGCGTTGTGATGGAAACGGAAGTCTGGCCCAACATGATGCAGGAGGCTGCAAAGCGCCGCATCCCTGTGGTTCTCGCCAACGCGCGCGAATCGGAAAAAAGCGCGGGGCAGGCAAGATTAGTGGCTTCGCTGATGGGACCTGCTTTTGCTTCTTTTGCTGCGGTGCTCGCGCAAAGTCAGGAAGATGCCGAGAGGCTCAAAGCACTAGGCGCCCGTAACATCCACGTTTGCGGGTCGGTGAAGTTTGACATTCGTCCGAATCCCAAACAGGTCGAGCTGGCTGCGAAAGTCAAGGGCACGTTCAAAAAGAAGGTCATTTTGCTTGCAAGTACGCGTGAAGGCGAAGAGGCGATGTTTTCTCCGCATATTGCCGAGCATCTCGAAGAGGCTGTTTTTTTGGTTGTGCCGCGCCATCCGCAGCGCTTCGACGAAGTGGCCGAGATCTTCAAGCGCTCAGGTTGTCGTGTGATTCGCAAAAGCGAAGATCCCGAATTTTCCGGTCTCTCAGAAGGACCTGCGGTGCTTCTGGGCGACACGATGGGCGAGATGAGTTTTTATTGTGCTTTGTCGGACGTGTGCATCATGGGCGGTAGCTTCGGACAGTTTGGCTGCCAGAACTTGATTGAGCCTGCGGCTTCCGGCTCGCCCGTGCTGGTGGGTTCCAGCACATTTAATTTTGCCAAGGCCGTGGCCGATGCACTCGCCGAAGGCGGTGCCGTGCACGCCGCGCATCCGCGTGATGCCGTGGAGACTGCGCTTTCCTGGTTCGTTGACGGAACGTTGGCCGAACGCAGTCGCCGTGCGTTGGAATTTGCTTCGCTTTACACGGGCGCGACGCAGCGTCAGATGCGGTTTGTGAGAGAAATATGGGCGCAAGAAACATCAAAAATGTCTTGACAATTGCCGGTGTTGACCCTTCCGGCGGCGCGGGCGTTCTGGCCGATGTCAAAGTGATGTCGGCGTTGGGGACGTTTGCGACCGGTGTCATTGCCGCTTTAACGGCGCAAAACACGAGGGCAGTGACGGGTGTGATGCCTGTTCCTGCGGCGTTTGTGAAGGAGCAGATTGATACGCTTTTTGCCGATGTGCGTATTGATGCCGTCAAGATTGGCATGCTCGGCGCTCAGGACGTGATGGCTGCCGTGGCTCAGGCTTTGCGAGCGCATCAGGCTCCAAAGGTTGTGCTTGATACGGTAATGGTTGCCAAAAGCGGCGATCGGCTGATGCCCGATGATGCCGTTGCCTTTTTCAAGGAAGAGCTGTTGCCGTTGGCCGACGTGATTACGCCCAATCTGCCGGAAGCTTCCGTACTGCTCGGTCGCGAAGTACGTGCTACCGCAAACATGCATGAAGCTGCACGGGAACTTTGGGATATGTGCGGCGGAAAAACCGCTGTCTATCTCAAAGGCGGACATAGTGTTGAAGAGACGCTTCGCGATGTTTTCTATGACGGCAAGGCGTTCATTGATCTGGACGGTCCTCGTGTACACACGAAAAACACGCATGGCACAGGATGCTCACTTTCGTCGGCCATTGCCGCGCTCTGGGCGCGCACCGACGATCTGCCGCAGGCGGTTCGTTTGGCTCGGCGCTACATTGAAGAAGCCATCAAAGCTTCCGACGATCTGACGGTGGGGAGCGGTCACGGACCGATTCATCATTTCGTTCGCTTCGAGTCGCTTTATTCCTGAGAAAAAACCGTAAAAAGACAGAGCAATTGCGGACTGAGGCCGAAATCCCTGCGGTAAAATCCAAAGCTCGGACAAAAATTTCCGAGAGGCGGCGTGCGTGCCGGCCTAATGATCAGGAATGGATACGGAGATATGCAGAAACTCAGAATTGTCGGCGGTCGTCGCCTTGTCGGACAAGTAAAGGCATCGGGCGCCAAAAACGCTGCGTTGCCAATCATTGCCGCAGCGCTTTTAACGGCCGACGATGTGGTGCTGCACAATGTTCCGGAACTTGCTGACGTGCGTACGATGGCTAAACTCCTCGAAGGCATGGGCGTTGCGTTTGAGGATCTTGGCAACGGCACGGTTCGAATGAATGCGGGCAATATCACTTCTACCCAGGCTCCGTATGAACTTGTCAAAACCATGCGGGCCTCAGTGCTTGTTCTCGGCCCGCTTACGACGCGTTTCGGCAATGCACGCGTGTCGTTGCCGGGCGGTTGTTCAATCGGTGCACGTCCCGTGGATCAGCATATCAAGGCGCTCAAAATGATGGGCGCAGAAATCGAAATTGATCACGGTTACATGCAGGCTAGCGCAGGCCGTTTGAAGGGATGCCGCATTGTGCCTGATATGGTGACGGTGACCGGCACCGAAAACATCATGATGGCGGCGGTCCTTGCCGAAGGAACAACGATTATTGAAAACGCGGCGCGAGAGCCCGAAGTGATTGATTTGGCCGAATGTCTCAATAAGATGGGCGCCAAGGTGACGGGAGCGGGTACGCCGCAAATCGTGATTGAAGGTGTCGAGAAGCTTCACGGGTGCGAGCATTCTGTCATTGCCGATCGTATCGAAACGGGGACGTTTTTGTGCGCGGCGCTTGCTACCGGCGGCGACGTGATGGTGACCGATACTGTGCCTTGGGCAATGGAGGCCGTGATCGGCAAATTGCGCGAGGCGGGCGGTGAAGTTGAAGTCGGCGAGGATTGGATTCGCGCCAAGATTTCGAGGCGTCCCAAGGCGGTGGACGTGCGCACCATTCCGCACCCGGGCTTTCCGACCGACATGCAGGCGCAGTTCATGGCGCTTGACGCCGTTGCACAAGGCACGGGTCGAATTGTGGAAACTATTTTTGAAAACCGCTTCATGCACGTGCCCGAACTGCAGCGCATGGGGGCGGACATTCACGTCGACGGCCACACGGCAGTTGTGCAGGGGGTCGAAAGACTGGACGCAGCGACTGTGATGGCCACCGATTTGCGTGCTTCGGCATGTCTTGTTATTGCGGCGCTGGCAGCTCAGGGAGAGTCTGTCATCGAACGCATCTACCATCTGGATCGTGGTTACGAACACATTGAAGCCAAGCTTTCTGCGTTGGGAGCGCAGATCGAAAGGCTAAACTAGATCCATTATCAAAATAAAAAACAAAGGCGCAGAAATGATTACGCTTGCTCTATCAAAAGGACGAATCTTTGAGGAGGTGTTGCCGTTTCTGGCCGCCGCCGGCATTCGTCCGCTGGAAAATCCGGAAGACTCCCGCAAGCTCATGATCGGAACAAATCGGGAGGATCTCCGCATCGTGGTGCTTCGCGCAACCGACGTGCCGACTTATGTGCAGTACGGCGCTGCAGACCTTGGCGTTGCCGGCTGGGATTCGCTCTATGAGCACGGCGGCAACGGCCTGTACGTGCCTGTGGATTTGGGTATTGCCCGTTGCCGAATGAGCGTGGCAGCTCCTCGCGGCTTTGACTGGGAAACCAATGTGCGCCGCGGCAGCCGCATTCGCGTGGCGACGAAATACATCAAGTGGTCGCGTGACTATTTTGCCCGTGAAGGCGTACACGTTGATCTCATCAAGCTTTACGGCTCTATGGAACTCGCGCCGATTGCCGGACTGGCCGACGCCATTGTTGACCTAGTGAGTACGGGAGCGACGCTCAAAGCCAACAATATGGTGGAAATCAAGACGATTGCGCCGATTTCGTCGCGCCTCATTGTCAATCAGGCTGCCATGAAGCTCAAGCGCGAAGAACTGATGCCGATCATGGATGCCATGCGCTCAGTGGTCGAAGAGCGCCGTCGGAAAGAGTAAGAACGCAAGATTTGTAGGGAGGAAAGAATGCAGATCCGTCGTTTGTCGTCTGCCGAGGCAGACTTTCAAAAGAAATTCAGTGAATTGGTGGCGGTGGACGCCAGTGTTGATCCGGAGATCACGCGTCGAGCCGAAGCGATTGTCGATGATGTGCGCGAGCGCGGCGACGCGGCTGTACTCGAATACACGGCTCGCTTTGACCGACTGCCCGCAGAAAAGCTCTCCGATTTGGTGATTACCGCTGAAGAAATGCGTCAGGCGCTTGAAACGTTGCCTGAAGGACAGCGCACGGCACTTGAAGAAGCCGCCCGCCGCATCCGCGTGTTCCACGAAAATGAGCTCGAAAAGAGCTTTTCGGTTTCTGACGAATACGGCAACAAGTTGGGTCAGCGAGTCACGCCTGTCGACTCTGTCGGTCTCTATGTGCCGGGCGGCTTGGCAGCATACCCGAGCTCTGTTTTGATGAACGCAATGCCCGCATTGGTTGCCGGCGTCAAGCGTATCGAAATGGTGGTGCCCACTCCCGGCGGACAGAAGAATCAATTGGTTCTGGCCGCTGCAAGTCTGGC
>ULTQ01031261.1_pt1 | contig 12061 bp, 20 predicted proteins | sample 1957731 | NCBI WGS metagenome assembly ULTQ01 (sample SAMEA4835738, study PRJEB28245) | human gut metagenome | biome: gut microbiome; material: fecal sample | place: Denmark | collected 2008 | reverse complement strand
AAGATAGGGGTATAGTTATTATATCTGCCAGTAATGGGTCGGGTAAATCCAAATTGATAAACTCTCTTTTCTGGGCTTTATATGGTAAAACCATGAGTGGGGCAGTGGAGATGTGGGTATCTATAAGACCCAAAGATTACAAGGGAGTGAAAGTTGAACTTGAATTTGAAAAAGATGGAAAACAATACAAAGTCATCAGATGCCAGGGATATACCGGAAAGGTCGAAGGAAGAACCGGAAAGAATGGACTCTTCTTCTATCAAGGAGGCAATCTCGATACAGGAAGAGATAAACGAGGGATACAGGAAAGAATTGATAAAATCCTGGGATACTCACCAGAACTATTTCTCAATTCAGTGGTTTTTGGACAAAAGCAAGCCAGATTAATGGATGATAAATCTGCCAACAAGAAAAGGTTTTTTGAAGAGGCTTTTGAGGTTGGTATTTTTCAGGATGCTTACGCTAAAGCTAAGGCTAAATTTGAGAAAGTGAGTCAAGAAGTGACTAACCTTAAAATAGACATTGATGTTAAGAACAAATCCATTAAAGCCATGGAAGAGAAGATTGAAATGGCTAATAGGTTAGAGGTAAGGTGGATTGATGAACATGTTAAAAGGATTGGTTTTCTAGAGAACGCTTTAGAAGAGGCTAAAGAAGAATTAATTGAGTGGAGTGAGAATAAAGATAATTCCTTGTCTGGGCTAAAAGATGATATAAAAACACTTAAAAGACAGAGAAAAGAATTGGGTGATGTATTCACTAAATACCATGAAGCCAACTCTAATGTTATCCGGTTAGAATCAGATATCAAGTTAGATGATAAATCCATTAGTAACTGTGATAAGATGATAGAGGCTAACGAAGAGAATATAGCCAACCTCCCAACTTCTTGTCCAGAATGTGGCAGACCATACAATAAAGAGGATTTACGAAAATCTGTTGATATTTACAAACAGAAGATAGATGGATTCACTAGAGATAAGAGAGCTTACACTCTTGCAAAAAAACAACACGAGAGAAGCCTTTTGGATGCCAAAGAAAAACTTTCTAGTTTAAAAGAACAGTTAAACCAAGTAAACTCTTTGGATAGCAAAATTGAGTCACTAGAAAATGCCCTCCAAAAAGAGGAGGATAACACTCAAATGGGAGAAATCCTAACTAAAAAAGTGAAGAGGGCCAAGAAAAACTTGAAAGAATGCAAAGAGGAGAGGTACGTACCAGATGAAGGCTTAAACATAGAGGAGATCAGTAACTGTATAGGTAAAACTGAGAAATTCATTAACAACCTGAAAAAGGAGCTTATCAAAAGAAGAGTGGAGAAGAACCGTTACCAGTTCGCTATGGAATCATTCTCCAACAAGGGGATAAAACCATGGTTATTCAATATTCTTCTTGAGCAGGTAAATGAAAGGTTAGAGAATTACGAACAACTATCTGGGTTTAAGGTGGTATTCTGGGTAGATATGGGTTCAGCTAACGGAGATATCAGAGTACTGGTAAACAGGTTCGGTATTGAAGTTCCTTATGAAGACTTATCAGGTGGCCAACAACAATTAATAAACCTGACAACCATTTTCGCCATAAACGAAGTGATACAGGAGACCAAGCCATGTGGATTATTCATCGGGGACGAGTTATTTGAGTCTTTGGATAAAACCAATGTAGAGGTAGTGGCAAATATATTGCAAGATAGGGCGGAGAAACAATCTATCTTCTTGGTAACCCACTTATTAGACTTTAACATCCAAAATTCTGAAGTCATAAAGCTTGAAAATGTGAATGGTATCACGACCTTACTCAGCTAGCATGATGCTAACTGGTATAGTAATTAATAACAAGACAATATGGCTGAAAGGATAAACAGTAAAAACAAGGGGAACAAAATGGAAAGAGAGGTCACTCAGTTCATGAAAGAATGGACTGGGTACGAGTTTTCTCGAGTTCCACAATCTGGAGGATTACGTTGGCAGAATCGTAAATCTATAGCCGGTGATGTGATTTGTACAGATGCAAAACACGAGAGAAATTGTAGGATAAGTATAGAGGTGAAAGCTCCAAAAGAGATAGCCTTTGAACACTTACTACTCCCCACTAAGGGAAAGAATACAGATAAGCTTAATCACTACTGGAACCAATGTAACAGTGACGCTAAGGCTGTTCAGAAGGTACCTATGTTATTCATTCACAGGAATGGTATGGCAAAAGGTACCTTCTTTGTAGTCATGAGCAACGAGCTCTACAATGAGATAGTGAGAGAGCTAAACTTTTACCCGGAAAAATACGGGCAACTTGCTTACTTATCCATGTACTATGGGTTAGTAATACTAAATTCAGAGGATTTAAAACAGGTAAACTACAAGGATTTACATAAGAAGGTTCTAAAACCTTACTGTAAAGCCATATACTAAACCAAACAACTTATGAAAAACTGGCCATGGATGATAATATATATCGATAGGAATAAATTCCTTGACACTGATATAGAGAAAGTAGAGAAAGAGTATGGTATTGAGATAGTAGTCCCAGTAACTCGAGTTCTTAAGGGAAAACACAGGGGAAGAAATAATTATGAGGATGTACCATACCTTTTTAACCTTGGATTTTTGAGAGTACCCAAATTCAGGAGGTATGATATAGATTACTTAGTGAAACTCAAACGAGAAATCCCTTTATTATTGGGATTCTTGAGAGATACAACACTACCCAGTCAGGGTTTTAATTTCGCTATGATCTCCTCTAGAGAGGTTAACCGTATAATAAGGGATGCAGGCCAGTCATCTATATACAGTGAACATCAAGAGGAGAACATTAAGATTGGGGACAGTATAAAATTGAGTGGGTATCCATTTGAGGGACTATATGGAGTAGTTGAAAAAATAAATAAGGGGAAACAGAACATGGTTATCTCAATCGAAATCTCTAATGGAGCACCACTTAAGATAACTGTCCCCTTCTTTAACATATACTACACGATGTATCATTACGATATGAACAGTACTGATTACCTTGAGAATGGATTTGAAGAAGTTGGAGAAAGGAAATTAAACAAAGCTTATGCAACCATATCACTAGAAACAGAGGATTATGAAGAAAAATGATAAAGCCTGGAACATACTGACAGATGAAGAGAAGTTAGTTCTAAACCTAACAGCTGTACATGGGAAATCTTCATGGGAAATAGGGGAGATAGTTCAGAAAGCCCATTTTAAATTGTTGGAGATTCAGAAAAGATGCGTGAAATTCTTTGAGATGTTCACTACCCACTATGAGACCTATGGAGAATTATTTTCAGAAGAGTCAGTAGTGGGTAAGGATTTCAGAGAGTATTTCCAGGGTGTAATGGAGTTAAGGTTACCAGTGAAGGAAGCTATAAGAAGGATGTTTAACAATGATGTGTGGAGTATTAAAGAGAGTAGGACAAGGCTTATCACTGAAGGTATGGATAAACTCATGGAATCAAGGAACGATTGTGATAGAGACTTATACAATCTAATCAAGGAATTTGATGCCTGGAACAATTTCCGAGTTCTTCCAGATAATCTTCAGGAGCCATCAGCGTATAAAAGACGCAACAAGGCAAGGGAAGCTAAACATTTAAGGAATATCTCAAAGATTCCAATGGCCTCAATAGAGTATATCAAGGATTTATACGAGTACAATGGGAAATATCAAAAGATGTTTCTCCCGTTAATACATTTAGATTTTCCAAATGGGTATATATTGGTGCCCGTTAGATATGCTCAGAAGAATATAAAAGCACTCTCACATTTATACTTATATGTATTTGATAACGAGACGCTAGCAAATAACTTTGCCGGCTTGGTTGTTGAATACCTAACAGCTGAGGATAAATCAGCCAAATCAGGTCAGAAGTTCTGGCCTAAATTCAGGGATATAAGACAATACGCTATCAACTTTCAAGAGATAGAGAACGTCAACGTTTTCAGAAAACATGTTATTGCAAGGATACAAGGGCAAAAAGGGTAACAAAGGATTTGCAATGTGAATACAAGTATATTATATTTGCATTGCATTTAATTTTTAATAATAAATAAAACATGGCAACGAGTAAAGTATTATTAGAGCATTACAAGGGAATCAGGGAATTAAATAGAGATGACCTTGTTTTTATGTTCTCCCACCTATTTAAGGGTGAGTTAGAGAAAATCACACCAAGATTTCCCAGGTTTCCCAACACTCAAAAAGAATTCTGGGAATGGTTAGTTGATAAGATAGTACATGAGATACCATATCCCAGAATTGGTTGGGTATTATGGGTATATGTAAACATGGCTGATGTGGAGAATGGTGATTTTATCACGATATATTTAGAGTTCTGGAATCATAAATTCCCGGATAATCAGATAAAAATTGAGGATATTGATTACGAAGATTTTAGGTAATGGCAAGAGACAAAGGTAAAGCCCATGCTTATTCCAAGGCGGATAAGATGAGTATAAAGGATTTTAAAAGAGAATGCGTTGTAAGGGGTATGCCTTTCAGTGAAGTAATTGATGCGGATGTTCCCAAGTTATATTCATTCTGGATAGAGAACCTACACAAACCAAAGAATCCACAACTGCTGGATGATTTTGATGATTGGGTGGAGAAACAACTCCGGATGACTCTTGGAGAGGATGCAGGAGAATTGATACATCCATCATTAAGGTTGGGATTCATTGGGGAGAGAGATGATGATGGTATGGTAATCAAAATGAAGAGGATTACCGGGATGAGTAAAAAACCTCCAAGAAAAAAGAAACAGAAAACCTCTGATGGAGTTATGGCTGGAACTGCCAAAGCCAAAACCTTTGAATGTTTCCGGTTAAAAATGAGTAAACAGGAAACTGAGAAGGCAGTATTAGAACAATTCCCAGACGCATCACCTAAATCAATCGGAATATGGTACAACAAGGCAAAAAGGAAATCGAAAGTATAAAGAGATATATTGAGGTTGATCTCGATAAATACAGGCCAAGAGTATTCAGTATGGATATATCCAGAGTTAGTGATATTTGGGATGCCTATGGGGAAAACCTAAAAAGGCAGGCAGAGAGGTTTAACAAGGAAATGGAAGAGAAATTCAAAAAGAAATGAAAATACAATATCTCCATTATTATATCCTAGACTTTAGAGATGTTCTAAAGCCTGGGATTATTAATAAGCCTTTCCAATTCAAGGAACAGGCTTTGGAGATAGCCAAGGTTTATTTCGAGGACTATGAGTTCAAAATCAAACCAGGCTATCAGATAACCAAGTTAGATCAGGCCTTATTTGAGGTAAGAAAACTCCCCCTTATCAGTGAAGCTAGAAATGATGTCAAACCTTCTAACCTTATAGACAAAGCTCATGCAGAAAGGACTAGTAAACGGTTGAGAGTTAGGAGAAAAAGACAAGCCACTGCAAGGTTGGAGAATAAGGTTTGGTTGTTAAGGTGTGTAGAGGATGACCTTCCCTTATTTATATCCAGATTTAAAGATGGATTCACCACTAACCTGGCAGAGCTAAACAGTGTAAAAGGGGCCCAACACATCATAGAGTTTTTAGGAGGATCAAGGCCTAAAACCAGGAAGTGGGATAGGGTCCCTCTTAAAGACTTTGTCTATGGAACTAATATCCTTAAAACATTAACAGAATGGAAATATGATAACGGACCTTTTTACAGATATCACCTATCCTTATCCCTCTGGACAATGTTCTCAAAGGAGTTTATTGAGGCAGTGGATGTAACTAAGGATTTATCAGTAAAAAGCCTAGAATATTAAAAATACTGGAAGTGCTAATATACCTTGAATTTAGGATATAAGGTTAATTAAATAACTTAAAAACAGAGAAAAATGAAAATTGTAAAGAAAATTGATGAGAAACACTTCTTAGGTGAAGAGGATGGAGAGAAAGTTCTTTTGGTAAAGAAAGATTTGGACCTGGAAAAATTGGCCGAGGCTATCGCAGACGACGAGGAGGACGATGACGACGAAGAAGAGGAGGATAAAAAACCTGCAAAGAAGGAAGCCAAAAAAGAAGAGAAAAAAGAAACCAAAAAGCCGGCTAAAAAGGAAGAACCAGAAGATGACGACGAAGAAGAGGAGGAATACAATTGGGATGATCTGAAAGACATGGATTACGATGAGCTCTCCGAATTGGTTGACGACGAGGAACTCGAAGATATCGATGTTGAAGACTACGATGAGGACGATGACGACGAAGTTGAGAAACTCCGGGTTGCCATTGCAAAAGAGCTCGATATTGAAGTCCCGAAAAAAGGTAAGAAAGGTAAAAAGTAATGCCGGTTTCATACTAATTCAGCCTTAGAATTTTATGTTTGGTAGGGAGGGTAAAATCCTCCCTATTTTGGTAATTAAGGATTTGCAAATAGGATAATAGGATATTATATTTGCATAAATTAAAAATGCAATATTATGGATACGAAAAAATTAGATGAACAGTTCATGAAGGATGTATCATCCATTAAGTGGGATGAGTTGATAGTCCCTCAAGATATACTCTATAAAGAGGTAGAGCTAAAGCATGGGTTAACCCTGAAAGAAGTGGAGTTAGCCAGCTTTCTCTCTTCTCAGTTGGGAGTGGTGATAGTTTGTATTGATAGGATATCATACAATGGGGATAAGGAGATAACCCATACTTTCAGGATTTACGGTAAACCAGAGTATGTGGGTTACTTTCTCAAGTATTTCAGGGGTATATACAAAGTGGTTACTCAGATTAAAAACAGGGTGGAGAACTACAAACTTGTCAAGGGTAATCCCATTGCTTTAGCTGAGAAACGTGTATATAATCTCATCTCGGAGAAAATCAAAGAACTAAGGGATTCTAGACCTTCTAATCTAATAAGTAGGACACCCAAGATGAAAAGGTCTTATCTCTACCAAATGTGTGAGAACGTGATTGTTCTGGAGAAACTGGATTATAAGAAATACGTTTTGAAGGACCACACACCTAAGAAACTCATCAAGTGTTCCCTGACTAACGAATATAAACATAGGAGGATTTTAAAATGGGAATAGAAGAACGAGAGCTAAATGAATTTAACAGAGCCGATATTATCGCTGGTAAAATCCAACAAATCAGAGCTAATATAAAAGCTCTTGAAGAGGAGTACCCGAGACAAAGAACTCGTGGAGAGGCTTATCAGAAACGGCGTAACCAGTACTTGAGAATGATGAAACAATATACAGATGAGTTTGTTAAATTAATCTCACTACGCGACCTGTATAAAGTTATTATCCCTCGAACTACTGCAGAATCGAGAGTTATGTATATCTACCACCTTAAAGAATCGGAGATTAGATATCTCTTGAATAGGTTGGGAATACTTAGCTATAGGATAGTTAAAATAGAAACCTCGGAAACATTAGATTTGCATTTAGTCAAATAGGATTATATATTTGCATTGCAATAAAAATAATAAAATAATGAGATTATGGAACTTAGAACCCAGGCTTTTAAATATTTTGACAAGGAGATTAGAGAATTTCCCGAGTTATATTTATCAAAAACAGCTGATGTTAATATAACAGCTCTATCAGAGAACTTTATCAATGAGCATGAGGGTGAACTTGATGAAGATGACGAGGATATAGTATTTGACTTAGCATCAGAGTGGATAGATCTCCAAATAGAGAAGGGTAATATTGATTCCAAAACATTAAAATGGGTAAACCAAAATAGTTTATTGAATCTAGAACACCGAAAACCAGGTCAAGGACTAATGGTTAATACAAAAGATAGGAAATATTAATTAATTTAAATTTTAATACCATGAAAAAGTTTGAAAGTTACGACGAGGCTAAAGCCGCTAAAGAAGAAGCAAAAGAAACCCTGAAAACTGCAAAAGCAGAGTTGAGAACGTTTAAGAAAGAGAACTCAATCAAAGATCCGGAAGAAATCGAAGACAAGAAAATCCGTAAAGAGTTTGACAAACTGCAAAAAGCAGTGGATGTTGCTTCAGAAGAATTGGACAACATCAATGACCAATGCAAAGAATTGAAACCTGCGGGAACCGGTGCATTCGCTCAAAAATATGAGTATCCGGAAGGAATGGAAGACAAAGCAGAACGTAAAAAGTATCGGGCGAAAATGAGACGGGAAGCTGCTGCAGCTGCAAAAGCAGAAGCCGGAGAGGGAGAAGAAAAAGTAGAGAAGAAAGCAAAAAAGGCTAAAAAAGAAGCCAAAGAGGAAAAAACGGAAGAAGCTCCGAAAGAATCAAAAGCTGATAAAAAGGCTAAGAAAAAGGCTAAAAAAGAAGCCAAAGAAGTTGAGGCAGAGGAAGATGAAGATTAATTCGGTAACTTCATAATTTCAGAAATGGCCAGGGATTTTAATAATGAACTGGCCATTTATTATAAGGGCTAAAGTGGTTTTAGTTGAGTTCGAGTCTCAATAGCCCACAAACCAAAATTTAAGATTATGAATTTCAAAACAGTTTTAAAAACAATTTTAATTGTCGAAATGGTAGTATCCTTGTTAGTAGGGGTATTCATAAGGGTATATGTATCAAAACCCATAGTGAGAGATAACACGATAGTAGAGGTAAACTCTAAGAGACTCAACACCTCAATTTCAGAAAAACTCTATTAGGGAGTGGGTTATACCGTACAATACGGGTGATAAAAACACAATCAAAATTCGGGGTAATTGAAATTGAAATCCAAGGTCAATCCATACTCATTATATGGAGAGAAGGATATGCAAAAGATTTTAAGGTAATCACTAAAAAGAATTATTAATATGGAAGAGAAAAGGATAAGAGTACAATTGTTTGATGAAGAGTCAAGGCTCATATCAGATAAACTCTATAAACAGGGATCAGAATTCACTACTGGACCAAAGTTTACTCACAATGGTCCAATGAGAATCGAGGTTACGATGGATAACCAAGAAGACGTGGAGAAAGCCATTACATATCTCAAGAAGTTGTCAGGGTTATTACCACTTGAAGCTAAAGAGAAAAAGACTAAGAAAGTAGGTAAGATTGATTCAGATTCAGAAGATTACGTTGAATCAATGATGGACATAATCACTGGGTGTAAGGATCAGGATGAGTTAATTCTAAACTTAAGAGCCCAGGGATTTGTATTTGTAACCAGAGACCTTCTCCATAACATGGAAAGGTTTGAGAAAGTGAATTGGGAAGAAGAGGATTGGAGAACAGATAAGTACCAATATATGGTTCGGTTAATTAAAGAATCAAAGAATCCCATGTTAGATAAGTTCGACCCCACTCTTATAGTAGGTATTAAGATATATAAGAAAAGGTCGGATGAAGTGAAATTCTACAAGTTTGGGGAATTAACCAACAACTTAGATATACCAGTACCCGGAAAAGCCAAAGAATCATTCACCACACAAAAACTTCATATTTTCCCTGAATTCATGAGTGAAAAAGAGAAAGAGAGATTCCGGAAAGAGTATAGAGAAATGGAGAGAGACCCGGAAAAAGAACCCAGTCCATTCTATTTACGGTGGAATAAATGGGTAAATACATCACAACCTCTTAAACAACTTGAAGATTATGCCGAGAATAGCGATGAAGAATAGGCCTCTTTTTAACCAAGAGGAGTTGACAGTTATTAAAACTCTGGCTCAGGTTATAGCAGCCGCTAACAAGAGGGTTTTGGGTAAATCAGTGGAATGTATTATACCCGGGATATCAGTTGATGATTGGGCAGACCTAAACCTGGATTCTATCAGTTTATACACTAAATTGGGAATCAATACAGGGGCTATGGCTAATATCATGTACGATTTATCTAGTGAGCAATTTTCATTGCTTCATAAAGTTATATTGAAAAACCAGAAACCAATACTAGATTTCTTTATTGGGAAACTAAAATGGTGGGAAAAGATATTTTATAAAGAGAGAACACGAAAGGAGCTAAGGAACTTCAATCTTAAATTTGGACTAAAACCGGAGGCTCAGTAAAATGAGCTTCTTTTCATGTTAATCCAGTAACATAGGATTTGCAATAGAAACTGGGGATTTATATATTTGCATTATAATTTTTAATAATAAATATATGGAGATACGAGATTTAAACCAGCTAAACTTGCAAATAGCAAAGAAGGCTACAGAGGATGCAATCAAAAGATTCATTCGGAATGATTCCCAAAACAGGAAGGGAGTATGGGGATATATAACTGGGTATAGCTTAGTTAATGGTAAATTAGAGAAAGCGGGTATAGAATGGAAGGATTTCTTTAAATGGTTCAGAGATAGAAATTGGCAGTTATGTCACTTCGATACCTTCGAGAATGACGCCAGGGATTACGGGTATCACCAATGGGTATTTGAACCGATTAATGAGGATTTTGACCCAGAAGGGAATGAATATTACGATTTTAACGAGTACCAATGTCAACTAGGTATTAGTCAATTTTTCGAGAATGGAGTAGATGTCACCTTTGCAGCCGGTTTCATCTTCGTAACAGAGAGATGGGAAAGATAATAAAGTAAAATAAGATTTGCAATGTGAATACAAGTATATTATATTTGCATTGCATTTAATAATAAATAAAATAATTAATTATGAGTACGTTAGAACAGATTTACCAACCAGTTATTAAAAGAAAGGTATCAGAATTGATACCAGGGATTCAGGTTAATTCCAGTAACGAGTATGCAGTGATTATCAACCCGGGAACAGAGAATGCACGGATAGTGAATTTCTGCTCTGAGAAATATCACCTAGTTGAGAATAGGGTAGTATTCGAGCCCATTATCGAGTTATTTTCCGGTAAATTCAAGGTAGAACCCCAGATTAAACTCATTAAGGGTGGGGCTATCACTCGATTGGATTTGATTCTCAAAGACCAGGAGGTTAATATGGAGGGAGTAGATTCATTACATCCGAAATTGAGTTTTTACAATTCCTATGACGGGTCAATGAAATTCCAAATGACTGCAGCCATTTACCGGCAAGTATGCACGAATGGGATGTGCATTCCGGAAGGTGCTGGGATTCATGTCAAAGGGTTACATACCGAGGCTTTGGAAAAGATGCTCAACCCAGAATACCTTTTGGATTCAGCCAACGACCTTATCAACAGGTTCGAAGAAGCTATTTACCCATTCCGAGAATTGGAGGCTCAAAAGGTTCGAAGATCATTTGAAGATCGGGTAGTGGATGTCATTGAAGAAACTGGATTCCCGGGAACCTATCGAGAGAATATTGTAGATAGGATTAAGTTGGAAATGGAGAAAAACAAGATAGCCATTTGCAATGACTACTACGTCTACAATGGGTTCAACTACCAGTTAAACCACGAATTTGACTTGAAACCGGCAAAAGAGATTGGGTTAGATAGACAGGTCTTGGATCACTTATTCAATTACTAATGAAATACGTAGTAGCAGTATTGATAGGGATTCTCCTATCATGTGTATATGGGATTAAGGAAATGGAGATGAGAAAGAAGTGGGATGAGCCAAAGAATTATGGGAGAATCTCCATTCCCTACCCATACAGGGATAAGAGTCTATCTGATTATGGGATTAAGATTCCAAAGGGAGAGATTTATACTGGGACTTCAGTTGATGGGAATGATCCCTATGATATTGAAGCTGCAGTGGAAGATTTACAGAGGCAAATTAAAGATCTTCAAAGTAAAAAGAAAACGACTCGTAAGCAATTACGTGAATTAAAAGAAGAAGCAGAACTAGAAAGGTATTTGGGATTATGAGAGAGGATTCCTTACTGAAGGAATTAGATTGGACATTCAACGAGGAGAACAATGTATTAGTGGTATCTCAAACTGAGATAGATAAGATTTACAAATTTAAAACAAAGAAATCATGATTACGATTATTTTAGTGATAATAGTGGTGGCCGTAATTTACGGGGCTATAGTGGATGGAGGTTCAAAGATAACCAAACCCATGACCATGGAAGAGATCAGGGAAAAGAATAAAAAGAGAGCTGATACCATAGTGGGAATCGCTTTCTTATTCTTCCTGATAATAATGATTATCGGATTGATAATTGGGTAACAAAGGATTTGCAAAAGTAAAACAGGTTTTATATATTTGCATTGCATTTAATAA
>ULTQ01002195.1_pt1 | contig 12101 bp, 10 predicted proteins | sample 1957731 | NCBI WGS metagenome assembly ULTQ01 (sample SAMEA4835738, study PRJEB28245) | human gut metagenome | biome: gut microbiome; material: fecal sample | place: Denmark | collected 2008 | reverse complement strand
TCAAGGTGTGCGGCGAATTCGCAGCCGTTGTCCGTGGTTATCGTGTGAACGAACTCCCTATACGGGAAAAGCAGCCTGGCCACGACTTTCGCCGTAGGCACAGCCTTGCGTCCGCACTTCAGTCTCGCCATCAGAATGAAGTTGGTTGAACGTTCCGTAAGCGTGACAATGGCGTGGCCGTAAGAATCCACGATGGTGTCCATCTCCCAATCTCCGAAACGTATGCCGTCCGCCTCCTTGGGGCGGTCGTGGATGCTTGTGCGATTGGCTATGTTCGTGGCCTTGGAGGGGCGTGTCGCCCTGACTCTCCTGGTATACTTCAGCTCATGCGGCATATGTTTCGCAAGACGTCCGCTGGCGTCTGCATGCACGTGGTCGTAGATGGTCTGTATTGCGATATGAATACCCTCCTTGTGCAAGACACCGGCAATCTGCGATGGTGACCAGCCCTCTTCTATCATTTGCTCGATACGCCACCATAATTCTGCCGGCTTGCGGTGATTGCCCTCCAGCCCGTGCTTGCGCGCTTCCGCCTTGCGTTGGGCGGTGCGCCACACGTATTCGCCGCTGGTGTTACTGTTGCGTCTGATCTCTCGAAGCACAGTGGACGCGGACACCTCGATTTCGCGAGATATTCTGCTTATGCTCCACTTTCTTTTTATTCCCAGGTATATTTCGTACCTTTGTTCTGAGGTTAATTGTTTATACATATGCAACACAAAATTAATTAATCTTGGGGAGACTTCGGTCTCCTTTTTTTGTTTTGTATTGCTGTTGGACGTCCTTGGGGGCTTTGCGTCCCCGCCACGTGGGCTTCCCCCGCAGTGTTTTCATTGTTTTACCACGAAAATCGTTGCACTTCTATTTGGACACTGCACGGTGGAGGGGGCATGGCTGTGTGTATAAAAGAAAAACGTCCAACTTTCGTTGAACGCTTTCTCAAGTTGTCCAGGAAGGACTCGAACCCTCACAGGCGGAACCAGAATCCGAAGTGCTACCATTACACCACTGGACAATTTCTTTCGTTTTGGTAGTGCAAAGGTAATACCTTTATTTTAAACTGCAAATTATTTTGGGCATTTTTTTTAGGCAAAAAAGAGTGCGAATGATTAATTCGCACTCTTTCAGTATTGTATGCTCCAAAAAATTATTTGAACTGAGCGTCGATAAATTTGCGGAGTTGGTCGTTAGGCTTGGCTGTGTATGCTTTTTCGTAGTGCTCCTTAGCCTTTGCCATATTGTTTTCAGCCACCTGAGCGTATGTTGCGATGTAGAGGTTTGCCTCATAAGCGATGCTGTTCTTGAGTTGCTCGCTCATGTTGGCATCTTTTGCCATAGCGTCAAGAGCTTCCTGATAAGTCTTGGCGCACTCCTCGTTTACGTTTGCACCGTAGTATCCGTTCATCAAGCTTGCCTTGCGTTGAAGCACAACAGCGTAGTTTGAAGTCTTGTCAGCTTTCTCGTCGATGGCTTTGAACACTTCCATACCTCTGTCGAACATAGCCTTCTTCAATTCCGGGTCTTTGACAAACGCAGCAGCGTTGGTGTAGCGTGAAAGCAGGGTGAGAAGGTTGTTGAGGTCGTAATCCTTGCCGTATTCCTGACCGTCGATAAATTTCTGGTATGCTTCGGCTGCCTTTACGAAAGGCTCTGGATTATGGGCAGAAGCAGCCTTTATGCAAGCGAGACTGAGCTGCTGGTACAGGCTGTACTGTTTTGGGTTCACCTTGATAGCCTTCTCGTAGGCGTCTACTGCCAAAGAGTCGAGACCGAGTTTCTTCAACACGTCAGCGTATGTAGTGTAGTCGTTGACAGTGAATGTGTAAGTCTTGTCTTCAGGCATAGTGAAGAATGACTGAGCGGCAGCTGCAGCGTCTTCCATTTCGCCCAATTCAGCCTTGTTGAGGAAGAGCATACGTTTCATCAAGAACGGACGGAAGTTCTTTGCAAGAAGTTTTTCTGCCCATTCGATTGACTGAGTGTAGTCTTTTGCGAAATAGAGAAGCACGGCATAGCGCGACTCGTCGCTCTCGAAGTGGTTGGGGTTCTCAATCACCTTCTTGTACTGCTCAACGGCTTTTGTCCATTGGTTGTTCTCGTAGTATTTCTCGGCGAGCTCACGCTGCGAGAGCAGAGAGTTTGGCTTCTGGTCGGCGATTGTTTTCAATTTCTCAATAGCCACAGCTGGAGCGATGTGGAAATATGTGTTGGCATACTTCACGTAAGCGATAGGGTCTTCAGGGTTGAAGTTGATAGCCATTTCGTAGTAACCGGCAGAGTTGCCATAGTCTTTTTGGTTGGCAAGCATGTCGCCCTCGAAAAGGTAGATGTTGCCTTCGTTTTTGTTTTTCTTCTTAGCGTCCTTCAAGAATGTCTGATATTCTTTTTTGTAGACGATAGAGTCTGTGTTGTAGTAAGTGCGTGCGATTTCTACTTTCACTTTGGCAGCTTCTTTCTTGCCGAATTTGTCGGCTTGTTTGAAGAAGTCCTTCGCTGCGTTGGCGTTGTTTTCCTTGAGCGCTACCGCTCCTTTGCCGATGTAGTTGAAGGCGTATTGAGCGTCGTTCTGGATGCCGAGGTCAAAATATTTTGAGGCTTGAGTCTTGTTGCCCTCGCTAAGGGCGATGTTGCCAAGATAGTAGTAAGCTACGGCTTTGTTTGTCTCCGGGTCGTTGATAGTCTGGTCGAGCACGATCTTTGCGTTTTCTCCCTGACCAACCTGGTAGTATTCAACACCGTCTTGGTATCCATCGGCGAAACCAGTGACTGCGGTTCCTGCGAGGACAGCTGCTGAAAGAATAAATTTGAATTTCATCATTGTAAGTTGTTAATCTGTTTATAATTATTTGAAATTTATTTCTAATTTTCGATTACTACGGCGCGTTGCGGCGGCACGTTGGCTGGCATTACGCCTGTGTTGAGTATCACTTTCTGTCCAGGGATGCTCGTTATGAAACGGCAGAATGCGTGCTGTTTGCTGCTCGTCGGGCTGGTGCACACGGCATAGATGGTGCGGAACAGAGGATAGTTGCCGGTGTAGATGTCGTATTGATACGGCTTGTAGGCGTAGGGGGAGTCGTTTTTGCGTATCGGCACCACTTTTATCGCCTGACTGTAGTCGGCTTCTGTCTGTTCGGAATACATATCGTGGTTCACTTCGGCTGCCGTTTCCATTTCGTTGAGTTCGCTTTTCGAGTAGTTTGCCACTATGGCAATGTTGTTGAGGTCGCGGCTGAGCCAGCTGACGCCGATTATTCCGATGGCGTTCTTGTGGGTGCGTACCATCTCGAAAACGTCCTTGTTGGTCTTTTGGGCATACACGTTTTTGCAGAACGGCTTGCGGTTGGTGACATTCTGCATCATGTATTTCACCGTGCTTGAGTTTTGGTTGTCGAACACCACCGATATGTCGCCGAGTTTCGACGGTGAGATTTCGTTCCAGTTTTTGGTTTTCCCGGTGAGGATGTCGCTGAGTTGCTGTATGGAGAGCTCGGCGATGTCGTTGCCGGTGTGGGTGATTACGGCTATTGCGTCGACAGCCACGGGCACGCAGTATGTGTTGCGGTGGTTGGCTTCGAGAAATCTGCGGCGCTCGTATGTCATCTCTGTTGCGGTGATGTATACGCCGCGGGTGAGATTCATGATTGAGTCGTCGATGGCTTTCTCGTCGACGTAGTGGGCGTGGATGCGCACGTCGGGGTATTTCAGCTCGTAAACCTGCACTTCCTGGCGGATTATGTTTTCAACCGATTCGTCGCACATCAATTTGAATTCCGTTTCTTTCGGCTCTTTGTTGGAGTTGCCGCAGGCGGAAAGCGCGGCGACAGCCGCCAGAAGTATTATGTTTTTTAACGTTGTCTTCATTGTCAGTCTCGTCTGTATGTGTAGTCGATACCTTTGTATTGCCTGTATCCGCGGAAAATTCCGTATGCGATAAATACGATTCCGAGGGTCAGTGACACGTAGCGCGGCACCTCAAAAAAGTTGGCGAGCATCAAGTAACCCATTCCAAAATAGATGATTATCATAATGATGCCAAACACTGCGCGCATAATTTTTGCCGCCGTCCATCGGCTGCTGGCGCTTTCTGTTGTCGACTTTATGTCTTCGTTGTTAGTTTTCATATAGTAAAGGTATATAAAAAAATCAATTCTAAGGCGTTGAAATCCGTGTTTTTTAAATTCTTAACCATTATAGCCTTACTTTTACGAAAAAAACGAAGCCGCCTGTTTGTTGGCGACTTCGTCTGGAGCCTGAAAAGGGACTCGAACCCTTGACCTTTTCGTTACGAATGAAATGCTCTACCGACTGAGCTATTCAGGCTTGGTTTTGCCTTCCTGTTAAAGACGCTGCAAAGGTAGCGTTTTTATTTGAATCGGCAATTATTTGCTGTAATTTTTTTTGCTGAATGTTGCCACGATTTTTGGCTTGCCGATTTTAGCCATCGCCGGTGTCGACAATTGCGGAATCATGTCGGTGAGCGTTTTTTTGATGTTGCCGAGGTAGTCTCTTGATTGGATGAATGTGGCATCGACGGGGATGAGGTAGAAGTCCTCGATTCCGTCTTCGCCGGCAAACTCGCCGTCGAGCACCGATTTGACGTATGGACGCAGTCCGGTAAACGAGTATGTTTTTGTCGTCTTGTTGTATTCGGTGTAGAATGACGTCTTGTTGTCGGGCAGCGTGCTGTTGGCGAAAAACTTGTCTTTGTCTGACGCTTTCACCAGAAGCATATACTGTGGCGGCGCGATTCCTGCGCTGTTGGCTATCTCTGTGACCGGAACGGTGAGCGTGACGGTGTTGAGCACAATCTGTCCCTCCGTCTCGAGTTTGGTGAAGCGGTTGAGGATGTCGTTGACGGGCATGTTGATTTTCACGTTGTAGCCTGCTGGCGACACTACGACAGGTTCGCCGGCGTCGGCCATCGCTTTGATTTCTGCCGACGGAGTGTAGCGGATGTTGTTGTTGGTCACTACTTCAGGGGCGGTTCCGAGATAGTTTGCCGAGCGTTCGTAGATTGTGTCGCTGCCGTTGTCTTTTGTGCCGTGCTTGCGGTAGTAGACGCGCATCATCGTTGAGCTGATTTTGGTGACGCGTCCGTTGCCGTAGCTTGTGGTGGCGTAGATGCCGGGGAAATACTGCTTGAACGATTCCGGGTCTCTGAGCACTGAAGGGTTTGTAGTGTACAGGTTATACAATCCTGTGCCTATCGACTTTGGCATTGACACTGCTATTTGATAGTATGTGTCGGTGTTGCCTGTGGATGAGTTGTATTCAGCAAGCAGGATGCTGTCCTGGTTTACGGATGTCATTGAGTAGGAGCGCGAGCCGAGCAGGTCGGATTTGTAATAATAATCCTTCGTGTCGAAGTCGCTGTAGATTGGGAACGGAAGGCTTTTGTGGAGCTTGTACACGTCAACCTTCATCGGCACGATGGAGTCGCCGACATATTGTCCCATCGGCACTTTGAGCAGAAGGCGCACGGAGTCGATGTCGTTGAGACCAACCCCGACTGTGTCGATTTCGCTCGACGGCATGAATTCGGTCACAAAGTCGGATTCGAGAGTTCCGTATTCTTTCACGTTGATGGCGCCGAGCAGGTGCGTGAGCGAGCGCGGTGTCATTTTATTGTTTATTTCAGGGGAGCACACCACGGTGAATGTGGAGTCGACAACAATACTTGCCTCTGTGTCGAGGATGGATGTGCCGACGTTGTTCTCGTCGCAAGCTGTCGCCACGATCAGCACCGCCAATGTGGCCACTACCCAATTTATGAGTTTAAGCATTTCTGATTGTAGATTTTATAATGTCTTGTAGAATTCGGCATATTTGTCCACGTCGAAACTGCCTTCGTAAGGAAGACATGGAATCTTGTTCTCTTCAATGAAGTCGAGCAATTCCTGGGCGACGGTCTCTGTGTGGATAATCACGCCGTCGGAGTGGGCGAGCGCCAGTTTTGCAAGAGCGGTGAAGTCTACAGGGCGTCCGGCGATTGATTTCAGGTCGTCGTCGCTGAAGCCTTCCATTCTCAGTTTTTCTTCAAAGCGAGGGTCGAGCTGTCCGTTGAAGGAAGAGCCATAGAGTGAATATACCACTTTCGAGCCTCTGAACGAAGGGTCGTCGGCATACACTTTCTTCACGTAGAGCGGAGTCAGTGCCGACAGCCATCCCTGGCAATGCACGATGCTTGCCTCCCAACGCAGTTTCTTTACGGTTTCTATTGTGCCGCGCACAAAGAATATGCAACGCTCGTCGTTGAGTTCGGGCGATTCTTCGGTTTCAAGTCCTTTTCCGGGATTGCGCTGGAAATAGTCTTCGTTGTAGATGAAATAAACCTGCATGCGCGCCGGCTGCAAGGTTGCCACTTTGATGATTAGCGGATGATCGGTATCGTCGATGATCAAGTTCATGCCCGACAGGCGGATCACTTCGTGCAGTTGGTTTCTACGCTCGTTGATACAACCATATTTAGGCATAAATGTGCGCACTTCATAGCCTCTTTCCTGTATGCCCTTTGGCAGGTCAAGCCCGGCTTTCGACATTTCCGATTCCGGAATATAGGGCATAATCTCTTGATTAACAAACAATACCTTCTCTTTGCTCATATTTTTATGATAAATTGTCTAATGCAAAGGTAGTAAAAAATATTTGAATATGAAAGTCTTACGCCGTTCTGACGGCAAAAAAAGGGATTAAAAGAGGTGAAAAAGCGTAAAATTGACAGATTGCATCGACGTTTGAAACGTGGCTGGGCGCAAAAAAATAGAAAAATATTGTGTGTTGCATTTTTCTATGTAATAAATATTTACTTCCTTTGCACGGCTTAAAATGAAACAAAATGAGAGTTGTAAAGACTATTTCGGAGTTAAAATCCTTAATTTCAGGATATAAGCAAGAAAATAAGACGGTCGGTCTGGTTCCGACCATGGGTGCGTTGCATGCCGGACACAAGTCGCTTGTCGACCGTGCCCGCAAGGAGAACGATATTGTTGTGGTGAGCGTTTTCGTCAACCCGACACAATTCAACAACAAGCAGGATTTGGCTACATATCCACGCACCGAGGAGCGCGACTGCGCGCTTCTGGAGGCTGCCGGATGCGACGTGGTGTTTATGCCTGCGGTAGAGGAGGTTTATCCAGAGCCCGACAACCGCCAGTTCGACCTTGGCGCGGTGGCTGAGGTGATGGAGGGTGCGCACCGTCCCGGCCATTTCAACGGGGTGGCGCAGATTGTGAGCAAGCTGTTCGGCTTCGTGGAGCCCGACCGTGCATACTTCGGGGAGAAGGACTTCCAGCAGATTGCCGTTATCCGCAAGATGGTGCAGCTGGAGGGCTTCAAATTGCAGATTGTGGCATGCCCGATAAAGCGCGAGGACGACGGCCTGGCATTGAGCAGCCGCAATGTGCGTCTGACAGCCGAGCAGCGTCAATTGGCACCAAACATATACCGCGTTTTAAAAGAAAGTTGTAACTTTGCAAAATCGCACACAGTCGCAGAGACTGAAAAGTTTGTTGTCGACAGCCTTAACGCGCTGCCTCAGATGGAGGTGGAGTATTATTCGATTGTCGACGCTTTGACAATGCAGCCTGTCAGCGACTGGGCTGACGCCGACAGCATTACGGGATGTATAACGGTCTACTGTGGCGAGGTGCGTCTGATAGACAACATTGCTTACAAGAAAGCGGAATAAAAAAGAGCGATAAATAGAAAATGCAAATTGAAGTTTTAAAGTCGAAGATTCATCGTGCAACGGTGACAAGTGCCGACTTGAATTACATCGGCAGCATCACCATCGATGAGGATTTGATGGATGCCGCAGGCATTGTGGCTAACGAGCGTGTTTATATTGTTGACAACAACAACGGCGAGCGCCTTGACACATACGCTATCCCTGGCGAGCGTGGCTCTGGCGCGATATGCCTTAACGGAGCGGCAGCACGCAAGGTGTATGTTGGCGACGTGGTCATAATAATGGCTTACGCGCATATCGATGCCGAGGAGGCGCGCACCTTCAAGCCGAAGGTGGTGTTTCCGGAGCCGGTGACCAACAAATTGTGATTATAAACGAAAAAAGATAAAGACTACAGATGTTTGAGAATTTAAGCGAAAGACTTGAGCGGTCGTTCAAACTGCTGAAAGGACAAGGAAAAATCACGGAAATCAACGTTGCGGAAACGTTGAAGGACGTGCGCCGTGCCCTGCTTGATGCCGATGTCAACTACAGCGTGGCAAAGCAGTTTACCGATACGGTAAAGGCGAAGGCGCTGGGTCAGAACGTGATAACGGCTGTAAAGCCGAGCGAGTTGATGGTGAAGATTGTCCACGACGAGTTGGCACTGCTTATGGGCGGTGTGGCTGTCGACGTGAATCTTTCAGGCAATCCGACAGTGATTTTGATGTCGGGTCTGCAGGGTTCCGGTAAGACAACATTCTCCGGCAAACTTGCCAGAAAATTCAAGAGCGAGAAGGGCAAGCGTCCGTTGCTTGTCGCCTGCGACGTTTATCGTCCTGCGGCTATCGAGCAGTTGAAGGTGCTTGGCGAGCAGATTGATGTGCCTGTCTACACTGAGCCGGAATCGAAAAATCCGGTAGAGATTGCGCAGAATGCCATCAAGCACGCCAAGGCGCACAATTATGATATGGTAATCGTCGATACAGCCGGACGTCTTGCTGTCGACGAGCAGATGATGGACGAGATTGAGGCGATAAAGAAGGCCATCAATCCTCAGGAAACATTGTTTGTGGTCGATGCGATGACCGGTCAGGATGCTGTTAACACCGCCAAGGAGTTCAACCAGCGTCTGGATTTCGACGGTGTGGTACTTACGAAGCTTGACGGTGACACCCGTGGTGGTGCGGCTTTGTCAATCCGCACGGTTGTCGACAAGCCTATCAAGTTTGTCGGTACGGGCGAGAAACTCGAGGCTCTCGACGTGTTCCATCCGGCACGTATGGCCGACCGTATCCTCGGCATGGGCGACATCGTTTCTCTCGTTGAGCGCGCACAGCAGCAATATGACGAGGAAGAGGCGCGCCGCTTGCAGAAGAAGATTGCGAAAAACCAGTTTGACTTCAACGATTTCATGGCGCAGATTGCCCAAATCAAGAAGATGGGTAACCTGAAGGACTTGGCTTCGATGATTCCTGGTGTGGGCAAGGCTATTAAGGATGTGGACATCGACGACAACGCCTTCAAGGGCATTGAGGCTATCATCCAATCGATGACTCCTCTCGAACGCCGCAATCCTGAAATCATCAACGGCAGCCGTCGCCAGCGTATTGCGAAGGGTAGCGGAACGTCGCTGCAGGAGGTCAACCGCTTGTTGAAGCAGTTTGAAAGCACGCGCAAAATGATGAAGATGGCAACTTCGATGAAGTCGCTGAACATGATGCGCAAAATGCGCCGCCACTGATAAGGCAACATTTTTAAAACAATATAGCGCAATGGCTTGGAACGGGTCTTATATTAAGAATGTGTTTTCAGCCATTGCGCTTCTTTTGTCGTTATGCACCGACGGCTTTGCTGCAGGCAGCCTGCTGACCGACACTGTCTTGAATCCGTCGATGTTTCCCGGGACGGAACGCAGTGTCTCGGTCTATGCCACGGAGCGTTGCGGCGGTGAGTCGGCGTTGCTCTTGTGTTTCGACGGCGATGTGTTTGCCTCGAAGGCGGTGCTCGACAGTCTTGTGGCGAATGGGGCAATGCCGCCAGTCGTGGCTGTGTTTGTCAACCCGGGCGTGGTGAAGGACAGCGACGGCGCGGCGGTGCGCTACAATCGCAGCAATGAGTTTGACGCTTTGACGGGCGGTATGCCCGACTTCGTTGTCGACGTGCTGCTTCCTAAGGTGGGGCGCATGTTGTCGCCGCTTGGAATAGGCATTTCCGCTAATCCCGACATGCACGCCGTGGCTGGCGCAAGCAGCGGTGGAATAGCGGCGTTTACTTTGGCTTGGCGTCGTCCTGACGTGTTCCGTAGGGTGTACTGCAGTGTAGGCACGTTTGTGGCGATGAGGGGCGGTGACGGCTATCCTGCGCTTGTGCGGAAAACCGAGCCCAAACCGCTGCGCATATTTCTGCACGACGGCAGGAATGATGCGTGGAATCCTCTGTTCGGACATTGGTTTGACTACAATCAGCTTATGGAGTCTGCGTTGCGTTTCGCGGGCTACGACGTGGCGCATTCGTGGGACGATGGCGGACACTCGATTCGTGGCGGCATCCGCGAGTTCCCGAAGGCGATGGAATGGCTGTGGCGTGATTGGACGGAGCCGCTGTCGGCAGGGCGTTCGCAAAACGATATGCTGCAGTCGCTCGTCGTGGAAGGCGAGGGTTGGGAAGTGGCAGACGAAAAGGTGGAATTTCCTGATCATTCATTGATGAAAACGTCGGAAGGATTTGTCTTCGGAGAGAAGGGCGGACAGTCGACAGCCATCAGCCCCGACCATCGTGTGCTTGTGGAGGCGGAGCGCAATTCTGATTGGCTTGTGGCGGGAATTGTCGCAGCCGACGGCTCGGTGGCTTACAGACAGCGGTTCTATTGGCTTCACAATGTGGAGCATTGCGCAGATACGACGGTGCGTCAAATGACGTTTGACATACGCGGCAATTTGTTTGTGGCCACCAATATGGGCGTTCAGGTGTGTGACCAGAACGGTAGGGTGCGCGCCATTCTTCCGTTGCCGGGCGGAGCCGCGGTTGAGGCAATGAAGCTGATAGGCGACCGTCTGTATGCAAAAAGCGGCGCAACTGTCTATGTGCGCCGCCTTAAAACTGTGGGATGCAGTCCATCCGAATCTCCGTTCAAACCCGTGTCGCAGGGGCAGGGCTAACGAAGCAACGGAGCGTAGTCGGTCGGTGTGAGTTTTACGTTGAAGATCTGTCTGCCGTTTTGGTCCACGCCACGGTATCTGAAAGTGTAGCCGGCTCTGGCTGCCTCCTGTACAAGATCCGAAGAATTGAAATCGTCGGAGAACGCACTGAGTATGTTTTCCTCCATATACGACTGCATATATTCGGCGGTGGCGTCGTCGGCCACGGTGTCGGTGAGTTTGTATTCGTACAATATGCTTTTTGCCGTATTGTTGACGTCAAATTTGGTTTGCAGCAAGTTGTCGCCAATCTTTAATGGGTTTGATGCTATTAATTTTGAAAAATCCGACAGCCTGTCTGCCAACGACTTGTTTTCCACATCCACATTGTCCTTGAATTTCAGAGTCGACAGAATCGACTTGGATGTCGGAGTGGTTCCGGTCTTGTAGGCGTAGAACGTGAAGCACATGCCCACACTTGCCTGCGCCGCATAGGCAGTGCCGCGGTGTGGCACTCCGAGCACATCGGTCTGAAACTCGACAGCCTTCGCCGGCGCGTCTCCAAGCTTCTCGTCGCGAATTTCGCCCACATAACTTGCGTTGGTGAAGAAGTTGTTGGAGCCTTCCACCACCTGCTGCTGCAGGAAAGATTGAAGGTCGACATCCACTTCAGACACGCCGATTACCAGCATTTCCGTTTCTGAAGCGTTAGACATGGTTACAAGGCTGCTTATGGGGTAGCCCACGTCGGACGACTCGGCTATCCATGTGTCGGGAGCGGTAACGGTAAGGTCTTTGGTGTCAATAGTCTTGGCACTAAGTCCGACAACTGCTGTCAACAAAAACAAAAATAAGAGTGACAAATGTTTTTTCATTACATATAACGGTTTAAGTAAGTTTTTTATAAAAGTAGTGTTTTTTTCGCCGTCTGACAACAGCAAACGCAAAAACAGAGAAATTTTTTTTGACGTTAGCCGAATTTGCGCTATCTTTGCGTGCAATAAATTTTCAACCCATATGTCATTTATTGCAGATAAAGTAGTGATGGACGGGCTCACGTATGACGACGTGCTGTTGATTCCCGCCTATTCTGAAGTACTTCCAAAGACAGTCGATCTCTCGACTAAGTTTTCACGCAACATTGAATTGAAGATACCGTTTGTTACAGCGGCGATGGACACTGTGACTGAGTCGCAGATGGCTATAGCCATTGCACGCGAGGGCGGCATCGGTGTGATTCATAAAAATATGAGCATCGAGGAGCAGGCTCGTCAGGTTGCAATCGTGAAACG
>ULTQ01055364.1_pt1 | contig 12106 bp, 10 predicted proteins | sample 1957731 | NCBI WGS metagenome assembly ULTQ01 (sample SAMEA4835738, study PRJEB28245) | human gut metagenome | biome: gut microbiome; material: fecal sample | place: Denmark | collected 2008 | reverse complement strand
AACGAGCCGGGAAAGGTGCCTCAAAAAACTGGGCATAAACCTCATTCATAGCGGCAAAGTCGGCCATGTCGGCAAGAAAGACCGTCGTTTTCACCACATGAGACATGTCTGTTCCCGCCTCCTCAAGGATATGCTGAATATTGAGCAGACTCTGACGGGTCAGCTCCCCTATTCCTCCCTCAGCAAAATGACCCGTAGACGGATCAACAGGCAACTGCCCACTGACAAAGATAAGATTACCGGTGCGGATAGCCTGACTGTAAGGTCCTATTGCTCCAGGAGCTTCACTTGTAATGATTGCGTTCATAATAAAATGTTTATGATGTTATTTGAGTTACAATGCAAAAGTAGTTGATTTATCCCTATTTACCAACGTTTCTACAATAATTATTACTAACTTTGCATGTAAATAAGTTAGCACAAGGTAAAAAGAATGATTTCAATAGACAACCTCACCGTCGAATTTGGCACTCGACCTTTGTTTCATGATGTCAGTTATGTCATCAACGACCATGACCGTATCGCCCTCGTGGGCAAGAACGGCGCCGGCAAATCGACGATGCTCAAGATAATCTGCGGGTTGCAGAAACCTACATCCGGTACCATCGGGATCCCCAATAACTGTGAGATAGGCTATCTGCCCCAGGTCATGAAACTCTCCGACGACACGACCGTCCTTGAAGAGACCCGCAAGGCTTTTGCCGGCCGCACGAAGATGCAGGCGGAGCTGAAGAAGATGGAACAGGAGATGGCAGCCCGCACCGACTATGAGAGCGACTCGTACATGCAGCTCGTGGAACGTTTCACGCAAGAACATGAACGTTACCAGCTCATGGGCGGAGACAACTATGAGGCTGACATTGAGCGCACGCTCACGGGATTGGGCTTTGAACGCTCCGATTTCGACCGACCCACGCGCGAGTTCTCCGGAGGATGGCGTATGCGTATCGAACTGGCGAAGATCCTGCTGCGCAAGCCTGATGTGCTGCTGCTCGACGAGCCGACGAACCACCTCGACATCGAGTCGATACAATGGCTGGAGCAGTTTATCATGAACTCGCCCGCCGCCTTGCTCCTTGTGAGCCACGACCGGGCCTTCATCAACAATGTCACCAACCGCACCTTAGAGATTACCTGCGGACATGTGGAAGACTATAAGGTGAAATACAACGAATACCTCGAGCTGCGCAAGGAACGGCGCGAGCAACAGATACGTGCCTGGCAGAACCAGCAGAAAGAGATAGCCGACGCAAAGGCGTTCATCGAGCGCTTCCGCTATCAAGCTACCAAGGCCGTACAGGTGCAGCAGAAGATACGACAGTTGGAGAAAATAGTGCCTATCGAAGTGGATGAGGTGGACAACAAAGTCATGCACCTGAAGTTTCCGCCCTGTCTGCGCTCCGGCGACTATCCGGTCATCTGCGACGAGGTAAGCAAGGCGTATGGCGACCATGTCATCTTCTCCCACGTCAACATGACGATCAAGCGCGGCGAGAAGGTGGCGTTTGTCGGAAAGAACGGTGAAGGTAAGTCTACCCTCGTCAAATGTATCATGGGAGAGATTCCTTTCACCGGAAAACTGAAGATCGGGCACAACGTAGAGATAGGCTATTTCGCACAGAACCAGGCACAGATGCTCGATGAAAATCTCTCCATCTACGACACGATCGACGAGGTGGCAACAGGCGACATGCGCCTGAAGATCAACGACCTCCTCGGAGCTTTCATGTTCGGTGGCGAGATCTCGGAGAAGAAAGTCAAGGTGCTCAGCGGCGGTGAGCGCTCCCGGCTGGCGATGATCCGGCTGTTGCTCGAGCCCGTCAACCTGCTTATCCTCGATGAGCCTACCAACCACCTCGACATGCCTTCGAAAGATGTGCTGAAAGAAGCCATCAAAGCGTTCGACGGCACGGCGATCATCGTCTCCCACGACCGTGACTTCCTTGACGGACTGGTCTCCAAGGTCTTCGAGTTTGGTGGTGGCAAGGTGAAAGAGCATCTCGGCGGCGTTTACGACTGGATCAGAAGTCAGAACGCCCAGCAAGCACAAGAGCAACCAACCCCAGAGGCCGTAGAGCAGCCCAAGCCCGTGGTTGACACGGCTCCGAAACAGCCCGAGCACGCCGAATCCTATGCCGAGCACAAAGAACGGCAGAAGAAAATCAACAAAGCAAAGAAAGCCGTGGCGGAGTCGGAAAAGAAAATCGCTTCGATGGAAGCAAGAATCAAAGAACTCGACAGCCTGCTCATGGATCCGAAGAATGCCAGCGACATGAAGCTTGTCACAGAATATACCACAACAAAAGACGCGCTCGACAAAGAGAACGACCGATGGATGGAACTGTCGGAAAAGCTTGAAAGTTTACAATAGACTTTTAATACATCACAATAAAATATGAGAATAACACATTATTTACCTATGCTTATGATGGCTGTGGCACCGGTTATCGGTGCCGGTGCCAAAAGTGGCATCTCAAAGTCGGGACTTGACCTGTCCAATCTCGACCGTAGTGTGAAGCCCACAGAAGATTTCTACAAATTTGCCACTGGAGGATGGCAGAAACTGCATCCGCTGCCAGCTGCCTACAGCCGGTTCGGCTCGTTCGACATGCTGCAGGAAAATGTGAACAAGCAGGTGAGCAGTATCCTTACGACCCTGACAAAGAAGAAATATGCGGAAGGGACGACCGACCGCAAGCTCAGCGACTTCTACAAGCTTGCCCTCGACTCTGCACGCCGTAACCGTGAGGGACTGGTACCCGTCAAGCCTTATATGGACGAGATCGAGGCCGCCAAGAATCTTCAGGACATTCAGGCCCTGCAACTCAAATATGCCAAGATTGGCCTCGGACAGCCCTTTGGCTCCTACTTCGGTGCCGACGACAAGAACGTGAAGAACAACATCTTCCAACTCTCACAAGGAGGGCTGACGCTCGGGCAGAAAGACTGGTATGTCAACAACGACGAGGCTACACGCAAGATCCGTGAGGCATACAAGAAGCATATCGTCAGAATGTTCAAGCTCTATGGATTCGACGAGGCTGCGGCACAGCAGAAAGCTGCCGACGTGTTCCGTTTCGAGACAGAGCTGGCGCTCATCTCAAAGAGCAACACCGAGCTCCGCGACCCACAAGCCAACTACAACAAGATGTCGCTCAAGGAGTTTGAGAGCAACTATCCCAATATCCCGCTGCGCAAACTTGCCAACGCTGAGGGGATCAACGATTCCTATATCCAAGAGATGAATGTCGGCCAGCCTTCGTTCTTCAATGGCTTGGACAAGATCGCGTCGGTCATGACGGCCGATGAGTGGAAAGCCATCCTGGAGTGGGATCTGATCAATGGCTCTGCCACAGCCCTCTCCGACAACATCCGCGAGGCCAACTTCGACTTCTTCGGCCGCACGATGTCGGGCAGAAAAGAGGATTATCCGTTGTGGAAGCGTGCCACAAACGCTGTCAACGGAGCAATGGGCGAGGCACTCGGCAAGATGTACTGTGAGAAATACTTCCCTGAGTCGTCCAAACGTATGATGGAAACGCTCATCAAGAACTTGCAGAAGAGCCTCGCTGAGCGCATCCAAGCACAGACATGGATGAGCGACTCTACCAAAAAGAATGCCCTCGTCAAGCTATCGAAGTTTTACGTCAAGGTTGGCTATCCGAACAAGTGGACCGACTATTCCAAACTGACCATCGATCCGAAGAAGAGCTACTTTGAGAACCTCATCGCCACACGTATCTTCGACAACGACAAGATGATCGCCGACAAAGCCGGCAAGCCGGTAGACAAAGATGAGTGGTTCATGACACCTCAGACGGTCAATGCTTATTATAACCCGACGACCAACGAGATCTGCTTCCCCGCTGGCATTCTCCAGCGCCCATTCTTTGACCCCAAGGCGGACGCTGCCTTCAACTACGGTGCCATTGGCGTGGTCATCGGTCATGAGATGACACACGGATTTGACGACCAGGGCCGCCAGTACGACGCTGACGGAAACCTCCACGACTGGTGGACGGCACAGGATGCCAAGAACTTCGACAAGCGTGCCAAGCTCTATGCCGACTACTTCGACGCTATCGAGGTGCTGCCGGGACTGCACAGCAATGGTAAGTTCACCCTCGGTGAGAACCTCGCCGACCACGGAGGACTGATGGTAGCCTTCAACGCTTTCAAGGAGGCCACGAAGAACCACCCGCTCAAGACGGAAGACGGCTTCACGCCCGAACAGCGTTTCTTCATTGCCTATGCCGGCGTATGGGGACAGAACATCACCGAGCAGGAGATCCGCAACCGCGTAAAACGTGACCCGCACGCGCTCGGCGAGTGGCGTGTCAATGGCGCCCTGCCTCACATCCAGGCTTTCTATGAGGCCTTCGGTGTGAAGAAAGGCGACAAGATGTACTTGCCCGAAAACGAGCGTCTGCAGCTCTGGTAGAGACCTGGGCGCTACCAACCGGCAGCGCCTCCACTTTCCACCGCACGAAATCGCAAATAATTAATTATTTGCGATTTCGTGCTTTTTGTTTTGCGTTAAGAGAAGAAATCACTAACTTTGCGATAAATTATGCGCATCAATGAAAGACGTAAAAAAGATAGTACTCACAGGAGGTCCCTGTGCCGGAAAGACCACAGCCTTGGTGAGAATTATGGATTATTTCTCAAGCCGGGGGTTTAAGGTCTTTACCATCCCGGAAGTCCCCACCATTTTTCTTCAGGCGGGAATGGACTATCTGACCAAGAACCAGGACTGGTTCTACGAAGGCGAGAAAGACACGCTCAAGACACAACTGGCTTTTGAAGACTACTTCATGGCCATGGCGCAGACGATCGACAAGCCGGTGGTCATCGTCTGTGACCGCGGTGCCCTCGACATCTCCACCTATCTCCCCAAAGAGATGTGGGAGAAGATCACGTCTCTCTGTAATGTCACCAACCAACAGCTCCTCGACCGCTATGACGCCGTGCTGCATCTTGTTTCCGCGGCAGACGGCGCTGAGCAATATTACAACACGACCACCAACGAATTGCGCACCGAGGGGCTCGACAAGGCACGCATGCGCGACCGGAATATTGTGAAGGCATGGGCAGGACATCCCCATCTGCGGGTCATCAACAACCACGACAATTTCGATACAAAGATAAACCGCGTACTCAAAGAGATCAGTAGTGTGCTCGGCATTCCTCAAGCCATCACCGAGGAACGGAAATATATCGTCAAAGTCACCGGCGGCACCATCCCCAACCCCGTACAGAGCGAGATCTGGCAAACCTATCTTGTCTCTGACCCCGGAACAGAAGTAAGGCTCCGCAGACGTGAATGGGAGAAAGGCAAGTTCATCAATATTCATACCACAAAACGTCGCGTCAACGGCAACGAAGAGATCGAGACCGAGAGACAAGTGAGCAACGCCCTCGCAGAGTCACTGCTCACGCAGGCAGATCCGTACCGCCATACCATCCACAAGAAACGCATAAGTTTCATCTACGAAGGACAATACTTCGAGCTCGACCAGTATCTCGGACGCCTCGAGGGGCTCGTCATCCTCGAGACAAAAGGAATAACGGAAGGCGAGGAAGTGAAACTGCCGTCAAACATCCGGATTGTCAAGGACATCACGGGCGACAAGGAATATTATAATTATAATCTCAGTCTGAAATAATGCATATCGTCATTGCAGGAAACATAGGCAGCGGAAAAACGACGCTCACCAAGATGCTGGCTAAGCATTACGGCTGGGATATACGACTGGAGAGCGTCACCTACAATCCATATCTGGAAGATTACTATCAGGATATGAACCGGTGGGCACTCAACTTGGAAGTGTACTTCCTCAAAGAACGGTTCCACGACTTGCTGGAAATCAGAAAGACGACAAAGACGATCATCCAGGATCGATCCATCTATGAAGGAGTGTATATCTTCACGGCCAACAACCATGATATGGGAAACATGTCAGACCGAGACTTTGAGACCTACATGGGACTCTTCAAGTCGATGATGATGGTCGTCCAGGAGCCTGACCTCATGGTCTATCTCAAAGCGTCGGTTCCACACCTCGTAGACAACATCCATAAACGCGGACGAGGCTATGAGCAAAACATGCGGCTCGACTACCTCAAGAATCTCAATGACCGATACGATAAGTTCTTTCAAAGACAATATAAAGGTAAAAAAATAACGATTGACGTGGAAAGCCTGGACTTCTTGCACAACAAAGAAGACTTCGCCTACGTCACGTCAGCCATCAACAAAAAAATAGATTTCAACAACAGGAGTCTGTTCATCTAAATACATCTCAGATAATGCATATCGCAATAGCAGGAAATATAGGCAGCGGAAAAACAACCCTCACAAGGCTTCTCGCCGACCGTTACGGATGGGTGCCACGATTTGAACCCGTGGACAACAATCCTTATCTGGAGGATTTCTACCACGATATGAGCCGATGGGCGTTCAATTTACAGATCTACTTCCTCAACAAGCGATTCAAGGAAGTCGTAGAAATCTCAAAGAGCAGCGACACCATCATCCAGGACCGCACGATCTTTGAGGATGCCTGCATCTTCGCCCCCAACCTCCATGACCAGGGATACATGTCGGACAGAGATTTCCAGACCTACAGCGACCTCTTCAACCTGATGATGTCGCTCGTCAAGAAACCACAATTGATGATCTATATCCGATCATCCATCCCTACTCTCGTCAGGCATATTGAGAAACGAGGGCGAGACTTCGAAAAATCAATTCGGATAGATTACCTCACAGGACTGCAGAGACGGTACGACAACTGGATGGCATCCTATGACGGAGAAGTCATCACCATTGACGGAGACAAGATTCATTTTGAAGAGAACAAAGAAGACTTCCGGAAAATCACGGATATGATTGATGCCAGCCTCTACGGACTCTTCCCTATTGGATCCATGAATAAATAACGTATTATGATTATATAAAACCCTAAGGATATGGAATTCAATACTTCAAGCATTAACCTGATCACCATCGGGAAAGATGGTGGGAAGGACGTTCTGACTATTGGTCTCAAAGAGGCCTACAGAGCAAAGCCCAACTACCAGCGATATATGCGCCAGGAGTATGAGCGCGGAAAGGATTTGGACAACAACGGCATATTCAAATATATCGCACTCAAAGACGATCCTGACAAGGGGCCCGTCGTCGAAACGGAATGGGAAGACAGCCGGTCGCTTGCCGAATGGCTGAAGGAAGGCCACAGCGATGATGAAAAGAGACGTATCTTCAGACAAGTGACCAATGCCATCAGCTACATGCACTCGAAAGGAATGGTGCATGGAAGCCTGAACGCAAGCAACGTCTTCATCACAAAGAAAGGTGAAGAGGTGAAACTGCTGACGTTCAAACTGCGCTACACCGATATCTTGAAACAGCCACAGGAGACGCTCAAATATGTTGCTCCGGAGGCTAAGGACGGTACCGTTGGTCTCGATGTGCGTGCAGATATCTACTCGCTCGGCATGATGCTCAAGGATATGGGATTCAACGCCGAATACCACAATGTTATCGAGAAATGTTGCCGATTCGGACGTAACGAACGCTTTGAGGATGTGGCTGAACTCATGGAGGCTGTCGACAAGCGCCGCTTCAACCGGCCCGCAGATGAACTGACGGACGCTCAGCCGAGCATTTCAAGCAACAAGAAGATGGCGGTTATCATCGCTGTTATCGTAGTGCTCGTTTGTGTGGCTGTAGCCCTTCTTGTCGCACAGAATGGAAGCGACCAGAGTCAGCAGGAACCGCAGCAGACGGAACAGAATGACTCTATAACGACACGGGACACAAGTGATCAGGACAGCACCAACAGCGAACAGCCCAAAGTCACACCGTCGGCAGACTCCACCCAGACAGAACAGGCACAGGGAGACAACGCCTTCCTCAACGACCTCGTGCCACAGATGCACGCAGACCTCGACAAGATCTACAACTCGGGAGCTGACCCTGCAACGATTCATGCGAAAGTCGGTGCTTACTACAAAGGGCTGCGCCGTGTGCTGAAGAAACAAGGTAAGACAAGCACGCAGCTCGATGCCTTCGACAAGGCATTTGCTGAATACACCCAGCAGAAAAATCAATGAAGCACATCCTCGCTTACACCCTGATACTCTGGCTCCCAATGGGAGCCATGGCTCAGTCCACGAACCCTCTCCGTGACAGTCTGAAGGCTGCCACGGAGAGGTTGTCTTTTCACCCCGACTCCATCGACCTGCGACTGACGAAAGCTGGATGGAACATGCAACTCGAAGAATGGCAGAACGCTAAAGTAGAATACGATATCGTGCTTCGACATGAGCCGACAAACATAGCTGCCCTCTATTACAGAGCTTACTGCAATGACCGCCTTGGCAGATACAACTTCGCACGACTCGACTACCAGAATGTCCTCACCTTGGTACCAGGCAATTTTGAGGCTCGTCTTGGACTTGCTTTGCTCAATGAGAAAGACCAGCACTATACAGAAGCACTGGATGGCATCAATCAGCTCGTCTCTGCACACCCCGACTCGGCTGTAGCCTGGGCTGCAAGAGCCGGCATTGAGAACGAGAGAGGCATGAACGAACTGGCTGAATATGACTACGGGAAAGCTTTGCAGCTCGACCCTGACAACAAAGACTACTTGCTCTCGCGTGCCGATCTGAGAATAAAGCTCCACCGCTTTACCGATGCCCAACGAGATCTCGACAAGCTCGTAGCATTGGGAACGCCTCGTGCTGCCCTTAAAGAATGGTATGATAAGATCCACAAAAACAAGAACTAAACGGTGCTTAGCGAATAAACTTCTCTTCTTTCGAATTATTTTTTGTCTTTTTCTTGTGGGAACCAAAAAAAAGTATTACCTTTGCACTCGCAATTCAGAAATGAAGGCAAAACAAATGATGGCGGGATAGCTCAGCTGGTTAGAGCGTCGGATTCATAATCCGGAGGTCGTGGGATCGTGGCCCACCCCCGCTACACTGAAAATCAAGGAGTTACAACAAAGTAACTCCTTTTTTCATGCCCTCCGTGAAATTCACGTGAAATTCAGATTTTAAACCTCATTTTCCTCTATCAAATTGAATTTCACGCTATTACGTGAAATTGCATGAAACACATCAAAAATGTGGCAGTAACAAATCTGTTTGTATTATTTAACGGTAAGCGTCTCCACATTTGCGTAGACTTATTCACAAAAACGCCCCATGACATCTTTTGCCATGGGGCGTTTTCATTCTAATCTTGCTTTTTCCACTTGTCAGGCAGTAGTTCGCGGTATTGTTCAACTGGACTTTTGGGCTTCATCCTTGCAACTCTGTCTATGACATCCGTAAAATACTCGAAGGAGTCGATGCCATTAAGCATGCAGGACAATGTCAGCGAGTAGAACATTGTCCCTCTCTTGGCACCATCGTCCGTTATGAAGAACAGTGAGTTGCGCCTCGACTTGGAGACATACCGGTTCTGCATCTCGCAGAGGTTGTTGTTCAGCGAGGTGTCGCCGCGAGTGAAGATGCCTTTCACAGCATCCCACTCGCTGTCCATATAATGTACTGCCGTATAAAGGTCGCTCTTCGGTGGCAGGTCTTTGTCCGGCAGCGCGAGAAGCGTGTCAAGTTTTTCCCTTATGTCCTTGAGTATTGGAGGGGCGTATTCCTGTCTCCACTTGAGGTTGTCTCCTGCAGTCCAGTTCTTGTCATCCTTATGACTGTGCTCTTTCCTGTAGAGTTTGTTGATCATCCTGACCATCTTTCTTGCCTCTGTATTATTTTCTCCGCAGTCAAGGAACTTCCTCTTTATGTGCTGCAGGCAGGATATTCGTTGTATGTCTTTGTAATCATCTGTTTCCAGCTTCTTGTAAGCAGAGTAGCCGTCAGACTGCACGCAGCCGTGGAATCCGGTAAGCTCGTCGAGTATGACCTTCTGCGACCTTGATCCGCAATCGTATATAAAGTAGGAGAGTCTCAACTGTCTGCTTGCAACGAGCCACATGTAGCCTTTTCTTGATCCCCGTGCAGCAGGCATGCCTGCAAGGGAAGAACCGTTGTTGTCCACCGTGTCCTTTCCTGTGCTGCATACGGTGCCGGAAGCACTGCCGTTTTCCGCTGTTTCAGGCTTCTTCTCAGACAGTATCCTGTAGTATGTCTCGTCTATATTAAGATAATCTGCCTTTAGGACAGTGTCACGTAGTGCCAGATAGAGGCTTTCCAATATGCCGGACGTCTTTCTCAGCAGTCCGTCAGCCGTCTTCTTGCTCATGTTGAAGCCGTCCTCACGGAGCATGCGGCAGATGCTCTCTACCGGCATTGCATAGCCATAGCGAAGACGCATGATATGTGCTATTGCTGAGGACTCATAGGAAGAGTTAAGGAATGGGGTTGACGGTGCCTTTCCACGGTACAGGCGGCCGTCCTGCTTATACAGAGGCGCACGGTAGAGTACCGTCTCCATATAACCCTTTTGATAGCGGTACCTCCTGCTTTCCAGATATGCGGTGGGGTTACCCTCCGTATCAGTGCCGCCGATAAGCGTGGCGGTGGACAAATTGAAACCGGGAGTGTCGGGTGTAACGTAAACGACTCTCGTATGTGCAGAGTTCTCCGGATGGGTGCTTCGCTTTGCGCCGTTATTTCCACGGGCCTTGACAGCCTCCGCACGCTTTGTCTCCAGTTCCTTCCTCTCTTTGGCGGATGGTTCCGGAGATGCCTGCTTTTCAGTCTTGTTGGATATTATCCTGGACAGCCCCTTGTTTATGTTCTCAGCCTTCGCGATGTCATTGTTGCGGGCATCTATGGCTTCACGAAGGGAGGCTGTCTCCTTTCTCAAGTCTGTGATAACGGACAGCAGCGCATTAATCTGGCGCTTGTCCTGCTCACGCTCAAGGCGGTACACCTCGTTCCGAGACTTGAGCGAGGCGATTACTTCCTTTAGACTTTCTTGGGCGTTTGTCATTACATCTACAAAGGTAATAAAGTTTTACGTAATAATAAAACTTTCAGACTGATATTTTACAAATATTTTATTGGCAATCAATAGGTTATATCAACCTCTAAACATCAATATACATCCTCTTGCGGTATTTTACAGAATTGGTAGAGATTCCCTGCATTATGAGAGAAAATGTCCTCCATGGCATCTCTGCGCGTCCTGTCGACTCATTTATAGAGGGTGCCTCGAACGTACCTCGCTCAAGGCGTTTATGATACAGAATGAAACTGTCACTATCCCATCTGAGCAGCTTGACACTTTGCCTGTTCTTTGAAAAGAAGACAAATATACCGCCGCCCAGAGGAGCAAGACCCATCTCGTCGCGGACTATCCTTGAGAGTCCGTTAATGCCGTTGCGCATATCCACACACCTGGTGCATAAATAATAATGCATATTTTCATTCAGTCCGAACATATTCCTCCCTCCTTGACGAGCTTAAGGACAAACTCTGCCAGCGACCCTGCATCGGCTGTATCTATACTTAGGGTGACGCCTTTGCCGATGGCAAGAGTGACATTGCTGAGCAAATGAGAAGGATGACCTTCTTCCATGTTTCCCGTTGCCTCTGATATCTCTACAAAAGACGGCAGGGACCCGGAAGACTCTGCTGACTTGGATTCGGCGGTAATACCTTTGCGTATATCTGCTATTGTACGGCCTGTCTGATAAAGCCATTTCAGCATGCCGCGATAATAGACTTTGTTGTCGCGGCATACCTCTGATAATTTTGTCGGACGACCACGGCGTAGTGATGCTTCGAAAATGGTCAGTGCCTTCTGGTAACGCTCTTTAGCTGTTTCACACATATCTTTCATCTTTATATTTCAGATGCAAAGATACGCACTTCTTATTTTGACTACAATACGCAATCATGGAGACGCTTACCGTTTTTAATAGTCTTGACCTTTTTTCGATGGCATTTGTTCACGCTTGTTCGACTTTTCTTCGACTTTCTTCTATCTTGAAAAAATGAAGAATGCAGTGTATAACGGTAGCAGAGAGACCTTGAGCAAGAACGAACACTGATTATATGGAAAGTTGACTACCTCGTGAAAAAATAAAAATTATATTGGTGTCCGCTAAATAGATATAACGACTTATGG
>ULTQ01015596.1_pt1 | contig 12114 bp, 8 predicted proteins | sample 1957731 | NCBI WGS metagenome assembly ULTQ01 (sample SAMEA4835738, study PRJEB28245) | human gut metagenome | biome: gut microbiome; material: fecal sample | place: Denmark | collected 2008 | reverse complement strand
CTCATAGAAGAACGCGCCGATAACGCCGGAGATGCCGCCGACATACATGATGCCGGGGATACCGAGGTTCAGGTTGCCGCCCTTTTCGGTTATCGTCTCGCCCGTTGAGCCGAAGAGCAGAGGAATGCTCTGCATTATAGCACGCTGAATGAATGTGATTATCATTATGCCTTCGCCTCCTTGCTGCGGAACTTGACAGAGTAGTTGATGAAGAACTCGCTGCCGATGATGAAGAAGATTATTATGCCGGTTATGATATCTGCGAACGAGCTGTTTAGCCCGAGGCTCGTCGATATCTGAATCGCGCCCTTCTGGAAGAAAACGATGAGCAGCGAGGTGAGGATCATGTAGGCGGGGTTGAACTTTGCGAGCCACGATACCATTATCGCAGTGAAGCCGCGTCCGCCGACTGTGTTTGTCGCGATGGTGTGGTCGGTGCCGCTGACGAGCAGGAAGCCGGTTATGCCGCAGAGCGCGCCGGAGAGGAGCATCGTGCGCATGATGACCTTTTTGACGTTTATGCCGATGTAGCGTGCGGTGTTTTCGCTCTCGCCGACAACGGAAATCTCATAGCCGTGCTTGCTGTACTTGAGATAGATGTACATAAAGACGGTCAGAACCGCAACTATCAGTATGTTGAGCAGATAATCCTGATTGCCGAGACTCGGCAGCCAGCCGCTGTGGCTGACGCTGTTGATAACACCGATGTGACCCGAGCCCTTGGGGTTCGACCACTTGTAGCAGAAGTAGGCGACTATCTGCGTGGCGATGTAGTTCATCATCAGCGTGAAAAGCGTCTCGTTGGTGTTCCACTTCGCCTTGAAGAACGCGGGGATGAAAGCCCATATCGCGCCCGCAACAATGCTCGTTATAATCATAACGGGGAAGAGGAGATATGACGGGAGCTTGTCGCCGAAGAGGATCATGCACGCCGCCGTCGCGAAGCCGCCCATGAGAGCCTGTCCCTCAGCGCCGATGTTCCAGAATTTCATCTTGAATGCGGGGGTGACTGCGAGCGAAACGCACAGGAGCATTGCAAGATTCTGGAACAGGCTCCATATGCGCCTTGGCGAGCCGACCGCGCCGAAGATTATTGCGGAATAGACCTCCGCGGGATTCTGACCGGTGATAGCGACGGTCACAATGGAGCAGAGGAGCAGCGCCAGAATGACCGCGCCGATCCTGATAAGCCATGCCGCCCATGAGGGAACGGTGCTGCGCTTGACTATGTGGAAAAGAGGCTCGCGCTTCTGTCCGTTTGACTTACTCATGGGTTTCACCTCCGTCGGTTTTTGTCATAAGCAGACCGAGCTCTTCCTTTGTGGAAGTCCTTGCGTCAACCACTCCCGTTATCTTGCCGGAGTTTATGACGAGGATTCGGTCGCAGAGCTCAAGCAGAACGTCAAGATCCTCGCCGACAAATATAACGGCGACGCCCTTTTCCTTCTGCTGATTGAGCAGGTTATATATGAGATAAGATGAGTTGATGTCAAGTCCGCGCACGGGGTAGGCAGCCATAAAGACCGTGGGGGAGGAAGCAATCTCACGGCCGACGAGCACCTTCTGCACGTTGCCGCCGGAGAGACGGCGGACGGGCGTATTCGCGCTCGGGGTTACAACTTCGAGGTCGCTTATAACTTTTTCTGCGAGCGTCTTGGGCTTCTTGCGCTCAAGGAACGCGCCCTTGCCCTTGCGGTAGCTTCGCAGCATCATGTTGTCGATTATATCCATGTTACCGACGAGTCCCATGCCGAGTCTGTCCTCGGGGACGAACGACAGGCGCACGCCGAGCTCGCGGATCTGCATGGGCGTCTTGTCGCGCAGGTTGTCCTGGCCGCCGGTCTTGGGGTTGTTGTACATGATCTCGCCGCTGTTGAGATGCTGAAGTCCTGCGATGGATTCGAGCAGCTCGCGCTGACCGCTTCCGGCGATGCCCGCGATGCCAAGAATCTCGCCCGAACGCGCGGTGAACGAGATGTCGTCAAGAAGCTTGACTCCGTCGCGGTTGATGCAGCTGATGTCCCTGACAACGAGCCTGTCCACAGGGTCAACCGGATCGCTGCGGTCGATGTTGAGGCTTATCTTCTTGCCGACCATCATCTCTGTAAGCTCTGATTCGTTCGTCTCTGCGGTGTTGACCGTGCCGATGTATTCGCCCTTTCTGAGAACCGATACGCGGTCGGAGAGGGAGAGCACCTCGTGGAGCTTATGGGTGATGATTATGATAGCCTTGCCGTCGTCGCGCATGCGGCGCAGGATGTCAAAGAGTTTGAGCGTCTCCTGCGGGGTGAGAACGGCGGTGGGCTCGTCAAGAATAAGGATGTCCGCGCCTCTGTAAAGCACCTTGATTATCTCAACGGTCTGCTTTTCGGAGACGGACATCTCGTATATCTTCTTGTTCGGGTCGATGTCAAAGCCGTACTGCTCGCTTATCTTTTTTATGCGCTCGGCAGACTTTTTGACATTGAATTTGCCCTCGTCAAGACCGAGGATGATATTCTCCGTTGCGGAGAACACGTCCACGAGCTTGAAATGCTGATGGACCATACCTATTTTGTAGTCGAGCGCGTCCTTGGGGGAGCGGATGACCACCTCTTTGCCGTCGATGAAAATCTGACCGTGATCCGGATAGTAAATTCCGGCGATCATGTTCATCAACGTTGTTTTTCCTGAGCCGTTTTCGCCGAGAATGGAGAGTATCTCGCCGCGGTTGACGGTCAGACATACATCCTTGTTGGCAACGATGCTTCCGAAGCTTTTTGAAATATTTTTCAGTTCGATTGCTGCGTTCAAGTCCACTTATCCTCCTATTTTAAATCTCAAAAGCCGATTAAGACAGGAAGGATAATCGGCTTTTCAAACCTAAAATCTTTTTAATTTAACTTTAACTGCTTCAGACGGAGCGGCTTTCGTCGCCCCGTCTGAATTAAAGCTATTATGTGTTAATAGGCTGTGTTGAGAAGAGTAATGCCGTCGATTTTGATATCGAAGTAAGGAGCGGAACGCTTCTCGGACTCGTGGAAATAACCGTTGGAAATAACTTCGGTGTCAGGAGTGTTCTTATCGTCTTTGTTAACATCAGCCATGTAGCTGGTGAGAGTTTTGCCATTAACGGTGAAGGTGGATGTGTCGAAAACATGGAGAGTGCCGGCCTTGAACTGCTCTTCGGCAGCCTTGATGGCCTCGGCAGTGCCGGGAGCGGCGACCTTCTCGTTGATGGGGGTCAGCTCGACAGCGCCCTCGTTGATGCCCTTGCACCAGTCGGTGGCGATCTCTTTGCCGTCTCTGACGCACTCGATCATGTACTTCATGTAGGGAACCCAGTTGATTCTGGACGAAACGATGAAGGTGTTCGGGCAAGCGTCAAGAGTGGAGCCGTTGTAAGAAACGTTGGGGATACCTGCGTTCTCGCAAGCGGTGGGAGCGCCCATGGAGTCGGCGTGCTGGCTGATGAGCTTGCAGCCTCTGCCGATAAGCAGGGTAGCGGCTTCCTTCTCCTTGGCCTCGTCGTACCAGGAACCGGTGAACTTGACTTCCATTGTAGCCTCTTTGCAGACGGATCTTACGCCGAGGAAGAATGCGGTGTAGCCGGAAATAACCTCTGCATAGGTATATGCGCCGACATAGCCTATCTTAGCGTCCTTAGCCTCGAACTTGCCTTCCTTGATCATAGCGTTGAGCTTCATGCCTGCGGCGATACCCGCAAGATAACGGCCCTCGTAGATGGAAGCGAAAGCATTGTGGAAGTTCTTGAGACCCTTGGTGTGAGCCTGAGTGCCGGTAGCGTGGCAGAACTGGACGTCCGGATACTTCTCGGCAGCCTGGATCATGAAATCCTCGTGGCCGAAGCTGTCGGCGAAAACAACGGAGCAGCCCTGATCGGCAAGGTCGGCCGCCGCATCGAAGCAGTCAGCAGTCTCGCTGATGCCGGTCTTCTTGACTATCTCAACGCCAAGCTCCTTGCAAGCTTCCTCAGCTGCGGTGATGAAGTTCTTGTCATAAGTCGAGTTCTCGTCGTGAAGGAAGATAAAACCAACCTTCATCTTCTTCTCGCCGCCGTCCTTGCTGCTGCAAGCTGCAAAGCTGAAAATGGTGGCGAGCGCAAGAACGATCGCGAGGATTCTTGTGAATTTCTTCATTTTTTGACTTACCTCCAAAAAATTTTTTTATATTTATCCCGCAGTCCTGCACGGGAAAAAATAACTCAGTCGTCCTGTTCTTTGAATGTTATTGTTCCGTTGCCCATCTTCTCGATGATGGCGAGGGATTCGACTCTCGCGCCCTTCTCTTCGAGAACCTTTCTGCCGGGCTGGAAGCCTTTTTCAATGACGATGCCGACGCCCTCAAGCTCGGCACCCGCCTGGTTGATTATATCGATAAGCCCCGAAACGGCGGCGCCGTTTGCAAGGAAATCGTCGATGATGAGTATCTTGTCGCCCTTGTTTATGTAGTCTTTCGACACTGTAACAAGGCTGTCCGTGCCCTTTGTGAAGGAGTGGACAACGGAGGAGTAGACATTGCTGCCCACGTTTTTATGCGCGCCCTTTTTGGCAAAAACAACAGGCACAGAGAAATATTGCGCAGTTATGCACGCGATCCCTATGCCCGATGCTTCGATAGTCAGAATTTTATTTATATTACACCCGTCAAAACGGCGCTTGAACTCCTTGCCGATCTCCTGAAGAAGGTGCACGTCGATCTGGTGATTGAGAAACATATCCACCTTGAGAATATCGTCCCCGATCACTTTGCCGTCAGCAATTATGCGCTCCTCAAGCAGCTTCAAATCCTCGTTCCCCCTAAAGAAAAGTTCGGTGAAAATACAATAATAGTATAGGGCTTTTTGGGGGTAAAAGCAAGGAAAAGTTTAAAAATCTGCATTTTATACAAACGCCGTCGGAAAAAATCGGATAAGTGTATGAATATGTCAATTTTGTGTACAAACTGTGTCAGTTTCTCTTGATGTTTCCTGCAAAAACGTAACCTGTTGTGTTTTTGAATTCTATGACATACCACCCGTTGAGTGCGCCGGTTATTTTTGCGGCGCTTCCGTTGGGGAGAGTGCCGATAACGGCGGAGGTCATATTCGGCGCGCGCCGGACGTTCAAAACCCCGCCCCGCGTGCTAACGGTACCCGTGGCGGGAAAAACGGGCGGATAGTACTGCACGCCGAGAAAATCCGCAATGCTTATGACAAGATTTTCGGCTATCGCGTCGATGTTGTCGGCTATCCACCGCGCGTCCTGCTCGTTGTCGTGGTAGGCAAGCTCAAGGTAAACCGTAGGAGCCTTCGAACGCTTAAGCTCAAGCAGTGTTGTTGAGGTGCGCGTGTTCACAAGCTCGGGCTCGGGGTAAATCTCGCGCAGTCCGTTTGCGATTATATCGGCAGCGCGCTTTCCCTGTGTGCTCGTCGGATAGTAGTAGACATCGGGTCCGCGCAGCATACCCTCATATATCTCGGGCGCGGCGTTCGAGTGCAGGGCGAGATAGAGCCGATAGTTTCCTCTGTTTCCGCGTGCAACAGCCGCCGCGGCGTTGCCGTTCGGGTCGTTCCTGCCGTAGCTTATCCCGCTTGAGGCGAGATACGGCTCCATCGCGTCGGCGAGGAGATTCATGTAGTATTTCTCGCTCCCGCCGATTATGTAGGGGTTATAGTCCTGAGTTGAAGGACTGAGATAGACATCGGGCATAAAAATACCTCCGCATATTCATTTACTATAAGAATATGCGGAGGGAGTGCTGTTGGTTAATTGCATTGCTTGCGTCCAATAATAAAGTCTAATTTTGTAGGGACAGCCCTTGCGGCTGTCCGCTATCGGCATAGCCGATACAAAATCATATCATATTCAGCAGATTTAGGCAAGTTCGTTATTAAACCGTGTGCCGGAATTACAGGCTTATAGATACCCCAATAAAAAACAGGGAAAACAGATATCATCCGTTTTCCCTGCATGAATTTTATATATCCAGCGCCGACGCATCCTCGGTTATGTCGCTCTTTGCAAAGCCGTTGTCCCTGTCAAAATAGAACACGCTTCCGCCGTCGTTTCCGCACATGGCGGAGAAATGACCGTCTTTGAATATGAGCGCCGCGCCGTCCTCGGCTCCGATGCCTGAGACTCGGCAGCCTATTACGGCTGTTCCGAAACTCTGCCAGCGTTCGCTGATGAAGTGCGGGCAGTAGCAGTAGGGGAGAAGTCCGATGCAGTCGATGAACATGAAGCTGCCGTTTTCGCCGCAGTCGTCATATCCCATGTCGAACCAGCACATCGCGCCGGAGCTGAGCCCCGAAAGGACTTTTCCGCGTTTATACGCTTCTCTGAGCGCCTTGTCCGCGCCGGTTGCCTTGAATGTGTTCATCATGAACTCGAGGTTTCCGCCGCCGGCGTAGACTATGTCGGTGCTCACGAGCGTATCATATATGTGCTCGCGGGTGTTCGCGGGGTCGGTGAGCTTGAGCGTCTCAACCGTGCATCCGAGCTTTTCGAAGCTCTCCCATATGGGCTCGTCGCCCTCGGTGTCGTCGTGCCCGGCAGTCGGCAGGAACACAACGTGAGGATTTTTTTTGCCCGATTCGCGGACTATTCTTTCAAATATCGGCATGACCTCGCCGTCGTCATAACGGCCGCCGCCGAGTGCGATTATCGTTCCCATTCGTCCTCCGTCAGCCGATAATGGCAACGTCAAAGCCGTTGTCCTGCGCGTATTTCTCGGCGTCGCTTCCGCTCTCGGTCGAAATCGTGAGCTTGCCGACATCCTTGAATATCTCGCCGCCAAATACGGTGACTCCGGAGTGAATGGTTATCTCGTCGAGTCCGGTGCAGTTGTAGAACGCATATTTGCCGAGCTCTTCCATGCTCTCGGGCAGAACGACTGTCTTGAGCGATTTGCACTCTTCAAACGCGCCCTTTTCGAGCTTTTTGACTCCCTCGCCGAGAGTGAGCTTTTCGAGAGAGGAGCAGCGGTAGAATGTGCTTACCGCAATGCTCCCAACCGTGCCGGGAATCGATATCTCGACCGCTCCGGTGCACTTGAGGAACGCGTGGTCGTCAATTTGAGTGACGCCCTCGGGGATAATTATCTTCTTTGCGCTGAAGCACTTCGCGAACGCCCAGTCGCCGATGGTCTCAACGCCCTCGGGCAGGACTATTTCGGTCAGCGCGGAGCAGAAGTAGAAAGCCTTTTCGGATATGGTCTTGGGCGCGCCGTTGAAAACAACGGTCGTAAGCTTGCTCTTTCCGGTGTAGGCGTTCTCCTGCGAGCCCTCGAACGCGCTGATGCCGATGTGCTTGATGTTCTTGCCGATGGTTACTTTCTCAAGACTGTCGCAGTACATCGCGGCATAGTTGCCAATCGCCTCGACAGAGTCGGGGAGTATGAGCTCCTTGAGCGTGCTGCTGCTCTTGAGAGCCTTGTTCTCGAGACCGACTACCTTTGTGCCGTCTATCTCCGCGGGAATGGAAACAACGGGGTTGCTCCCTGTGTAGCCCGTGATGCAGGCGGTGTTGTCGGTATATAATGTATAGGTGAAGTCGCCGCTCTTGACGGATTCCGTCTTGACGGTCTTGTCGAGTATATCCTCAACCTTGATGAGCGCCGGGTCGTCGACCGTGACATCGAGGGAGAGGGCGGAGATTATCGCGTTGCCGAGATTGCCGCAGCCTGTGAAAGAGAGGCAGACAACGAGCATCAGCGCAACAACGGCTGCTATTTTACTGAATTTTTTCATCGTCTGTTCCTCACTTTCCGTTCTTCTTTGCCAGGCGCTCCTGCTTCCTGCGCTCGAGGTCTGCCTTGCGCTCCTCTTCGAGTCTTTCGATCTCGACTCTGCGCGCCTCATACTCGGCGTCGGTGTTCGCTTTTGCGTCGGCGTATCTTGCGCGGATATCGTCAAGATGCGCGTAGTTTTCTTTTTCCGTCAGCTGGCGTCTTGCGTCGAGAAGAGGCTTGACGCTTCTGATGTACTTCGACTTCTCGTTGACGAGCTTCTTGACGGTTCTCTTCTTCTCGAGCTGATGCGCGAAGGTGTCGTCCGGCAGAGCCTCTGCGGCCTTGAACGCATCGTCTGAAGGCTCGACGATATTTTCGGGCGAGCCGTAGAACTTTATCATTGCCTTTCTGGCGTTCTTGAGCGCGCGGGCGCGGGTTATGGCGTCGCTGCGAATCTCGCGCTCCTCGTGAGTGGACTTCGGCAGAGCCTTGGCTTCAGCCATGTCCTCTTTGCTGTAGTTGAATATTCCGGCATATCCGGCAGCCTCAAGCGCTCGGGAACGCTCGACCTGCTTCTTGATGCGCAGAGTGTCGTATTTGTTCATCTCGTCGATGATGAAATCGCACACGGAGATGTCCGCGTTGAGCTTGTTGAGCTCTCTGTTCTCTTTCTTCGCGGCCTTTATCGCGGCTTTTCTCGCCGCCTTCTCAGCGTCGGTGCTCTTGGGCATGGCCTTTGCCTGATTTATGCGGTCTTTCTTTATGCCGCGGTTCTGAGTGTTGAATTCTTTGTAAGCGGCTTTCAGTCGCTTGATTTCGTTCTTCTTGAACTCTTTTTCCTCGGGCGTTCTCGCGGGCAGTCTCTCTGCCTTCTTGATGTCGTCCTTTGTGGTCATGAGGGTTCTGTCTTTGTAGAGGAGATTTGCTTCGTCGATTATGTCTATGGCTTCAACGATGCTCTCGTCGCGGAGAATACCGTTGCCGTAGTCCTCGAACATCGCGCGTATCTTGAGCACCTTGACTATGCCGCGCTGCTTGGTCTCGGTCAGATCGTAGAAGAGGTAGGGGACAAAATTGAGCGCCGCGCCGATAACTGCGGCGATGATGAGCACGTCGAACATATCCTCTCTGAACGAAGCGACTTCGAGCACGTCGTAGTTGTCCTCAAGGCCGAGCATCTGATAGATGGTCGGGAGCACCATGCCGGTGAACATTCCGATGAACGAGCCGATTATGCCGACCGCGCCGAACATTCCGTCTATGCGCTCGCCGGTGAAATACTGCTGATAGTCACGCATGTCGGCGTTGATGCCGGGGTTGTAGACTATCGAGAAAGAGTTGATGAATCCGTTGAGATAGTAGAGGATTATAAGCGCGGGAATGTTGTTGTAAAGGGGATAGAGCAGTCCGATGAGCACGACGTTTGTAACATTGCACCAGATGAGCAGATTTCTCTTGCCGAGGACTCTTATCGCTATCGGGCAGATGAGCATTGCCCAGAGCGCCGCGTTGCCGATGAGCGTCGTTGCGACTCCGTAAAGACCCATTCTGTCGGGGTAGGCATATATAAATGTCCAGCCGATGATAACGCCGACTGCGCCCTCAAGGAAGCCGAGCCAGCCTGCAAGGGAGGTTATCCAGAAATATTTGTTCTTTGCAACGGCGCGGAATGCGTCGGAGAATTTGAACTGGGTAACGTGGCTCTCCGCCACGATTATTCTCTCTCTCGTTCCCGCGTATGCCACATAGGACAGAAGAAGTCCGACAACGGCGACGAGGGGATGGATTATACGGTAGGTGGTGATGGAGTTCAGACCGCCGGTGAGCGTCGAGAGCATCGGCACGAAAAGACCTGTGAGGGACGGCGCCATTGAGTAGATGATCGACGAGACCGAAACGATATCGGTACGCTCATGGGAGTTGGGCGATATGACGTTTGCAAGGTCTGTGTATGCCTGCTGGAAGAAAGGATAGAAGCACTGCAGAAGGTTATAGCAGAGGAAAACCGCAATGACTTTCTGCATATACGACATCGTCTCATATGGCAGCCAGACGAACACGACCGCTATAATAACGGTGGGAATACCGGTTATCGCAAGCCAGGGACGGAATTTTCCGGATTTGAAGCGGGCGCTGTCGATTATGTAAGAGCGTCCGATAGTGATTCCGAAGCCGATAATAGTCGATGCGACCGCCATATACTGCAAGTGCATCGGCTTGATGCCTATCGTGTTTCCAACAAGGAAGCTCGTTGCGGAAAGCGCGATGAGCGAGCAGAAGAACATGACGAACTGAACGCCCATTCCTCCGACGCCGTAGGCAATTATCTCTTTGTAGGAGACATATTTGCCCAAGGCGGGTGTTTTCCAGTGCAGCACGACATTGTTCCATGTCGTGCTGACCTTTTCCTTGAGATTACTCTTTCCCATTTCAACACTCCTTCAGGTCCGCGGCGAAGCAGGGGAAATACGCCCGCAGACAGTTGTTTTAGCCCCCCGATATGAAAAAATCCAATCGGGAAGCATCGACAATTTGCATAAAAGCTCTTATCATTATAGCAAAAATATTAATAGCTTGCAACAGCGTTTTGGACTTAAGTACAATAAAAGCAGAAATTTAATAATTATTTCAGCGTTATCACATTCCTGTTGAATTTTCAGCGGCGAAGTGCTATAATGTCCTCAGAAATTTTTCAGAGGTGAACAGTGTTGAATAAGCCAAAGATAATCGCACACCGCGGTGCTAACCGCTATGCCCCGCAGAACACGATACCCGCATTTGAAAAAGCAGTCGAGCTCGGGGCGGACGGAACCGAGACCGACGTCCATATCACCAAGGACGGGCATATAGTCATCTGCCATAACGACACCGTTGACGAGATGTCCAACGGCACCGGCGCTATCGGCGACTATATGTTTGACGATATCCGCAAGCTCGATTTCGGCAGCAAGTTCTCAAAGGACTTCGCCGGCGTCACTCTACCCACCGTCGAGGAGTACCTCGAGTGCATGAAGAAGAGCGACAAGCTGAGCGTTATGAATATCGAGATAAAGCCCAACAAGTCCGAGCGCGAAGACATAGTGCGCAAGACGATAGAGGCAGTCAAGGACTACGGACTTTTCGATGAGCTTCTCATTTCGAGCTTTGACTATAAGATGCTTGTTGAGGCGAAGAAGTACGATCCCAAGTGCAAGACGGCGTATCTCTATCCGATTTACGGACAGGTAGTCAGAAGATGGTTCTTCCAGCCTCTGCACCTCGCGCAGAAAATCGGCTGCGACGCACTGCATCCGCATAAGGCGTTTGCGACAAAAGCGCTCGTCCGCCGCGCCCATGCCGCCGGCATTAAGGTCAACGCATGGACGGTTGACGAGGAAAAGGATGTTATCCAGATGCTCGAAAACGGCGTTGACGGTATCATCACCGACCGCCCCGATTATGTCGAGTCCGTCGTGGACAGATACCTCGCCGAGCATAAATAAAGCCTGAAATCAAAGTACCGCAGAGCAAAAGCCCTGCGGTATTTTTGCTGTTTGCTGATGCTCAGTTTGTAGGGTGCGGCGATTCGACGCACCGTTGCCGCGACAGCGGTTTTACGCAGGGGGTAAGATTACGAAGCCGAGACTGAGGGGGTATTGCACGGATTTACCTCTTTGCATAGACTGCTTTGTTTCTCAATGTTCCTGTAGGGTGCGGCGACTCGACGCACCGCTGCCGCGACAGCGGCATAAAACACAATATGCAATTGTAAAATTAACTCTCTGCCTCAACAGCAAAACCGCCGCGGATATCCGCGGCGGCTCGCTTTATTTTACAGCTTTTATAACGCTCTTACGCAGTCCTTGAATATCTCGCCGCGCTGCTGATAGCATTTGAACATATCCCAGCTCGCGCATGCGGGGGAGAGCAGTACGCAGTCGCCGCTCTCTGCGTCGGCGGCCGCTATGCTGACCGCCTCTTCGAGCGTATCAACGAATTTGTAAGCCTTGAAGCCGGCTCTGTCACAGGCGGCGGCAATGTCGTATTTCGTCTTGCCTATGAGCAGAAGTTCTTTTACCCTGCCCTCAAATGTCGCTACCCACTCGTCATAGCTTGACTTTTTGTCGTAGCCTCCGCCGATGAGGATCGTCGGCGAGGGCATGGCGTAGACCGCCTTTATCGCCGCATCGGGGTTCGTGCCCTTTGAGTCGTTGTAGTATTTGACTCCGTTCTTCTCGGTGACGAATTCTATCCTGTGCTCGACCGCCGTGAACTCTTTTATGCCTTGGCGGATGGTGTCGAGCGGCACTCCCATGGCATGGGTCATTGCGATAGCCGCCATGATATTTTCATAGTTGTGCATGCCGACAAGACTCGTGTCTTTCGTCGTGCAGACGGGCGTTTCAACGCCGTTTTCTTTTATTA
>ULTQ01075142.1_pt1 | contig 12155 bp, 10 predicted proteins | sample 1957731 | NCBI WGS metagenome assembly ULTQ01 (sample SAMEA4835738, study PRJEB28245) | human gut metagenome | biome: gut microbiome; material: fecal sample | place: Denmark | collected 2008 | reverse complement strand
TTCCGACAGGGGCGTATAGATGAATTCAACGACTGCTATAAAGAAGCCGTACAAATGGCGGACCGTTGCAAGCTCTCTGCCAGCGTTTCCCTACTGATAGCCCACATCAGCAAGAACATACTGGACAAACAGTATGAGCAGGCCCATGCCCACGCTGACCAATTGTCCGAGAAAGGCTTGCAACAACATGCCTACATTTACGAATGCGCCAAAGACTATCCCAATGCCATCAAATATCTGAAAAAATACCACCAGCAGTTGGATTCGACGAACAATCTCCTGCAACTGTCGGACATCGCCGAACTGAACACCCAGATAGGCGCCGAACGTCTGAAAATGGAAAACATACAGGCCACCTCGCGCTACCGCATCACTCTTTTCAGCATTGTCACCGGCTTTTTGCTGTTATCCCTGCTTTTCCTGATGCTCTACCTCCACCGCAAACGTAAAGTCAACCTCGAACTATGCCACAAGAACGAGGAACTTTCCGAAGCGCGCGACCAAGCCGAAGCAGCCAACAAGGCAAAGAGCATCTTCCTGCAGAACATGAGTCACGAAATACGGACACCGCTCAACTCTATCGTGGGCTTCTCACAACTCATCACTTCCCCCGACGCGAACCTTTCCCAAGAGGAAAGGCAGGATTTCTGCCATCTCATACAGCACAATTCCGACCTCCTCCTTACACTGGTGGGGGACATCCTCAGCGCAGCCGAGTTGGAAAGCAACAGATACACCATGAAGATAGCGCCGCACAGTTGCAACAAGCTCTGCCGGGAAGCCATAACCACCGTTGAACACCGCAAGCCCGAAGGCGTGAAGCTCTACTACACCTCCGAAGTGGACGACTGCTACGAACTGAGCACCGACGGGCAACGTGTGTGCCAGATACTCATCAACTTCCTTACCAATGCAGAGAAACACACCACACAAGGCGAAATCCGCCTGCACTGCTCCCTCACAGAGCATCCCGGATACGTCACCTTCTCCGTCACCGATACCGGTACCGGCATTCCCCCGGAATACTCGGAAACCATCTTCGAACGCTTTGAAAAGGCCGACAACTTCGGGCAAGGCACCGGTCTGGGACTCAATATCTGCCGCCTCATCGCCGAACGGCTGAAAGGGAAAGTGCTGCTGGACAAGGAGTACAAGGAGGGGGCAAGGTTCGTGTTTGTACTGCCGGTGAAAAAATCCATTTGAAGAGCAAGACCAAAACAACAAAGGCTGCCTCTTCTGCATCCTCCGAAACATCGGTATCTGCAGAAGGGCAGCCTTCTATATAAATAGCCGTAAAGCTATGCTGATTATAAACCGAATGCGGCTTTCACCTTGTCCACATAATCCAGCTTCTCCCAGGTGAAGAGTTCCACTTCAATGTCCTTGTTGCCTTCGTAGCGGCTCTTGAAATGCTTGACGATGGTCTGCGGCTCGCGGCCCATGTGTCCGTAGGCGGCAGTCTCCTGATAGATGGGGTTGCGCAGTTTCAGGCGGTCTTCTATTGCCTTGGGGCGAAGGTCGAACAGCTCGTCAATCTTACGGGCAATCTCACCGTCGCTCATATTGACGTGGCTGCGGCCATAAGTATCTACGAAAATATTGATGGGGCGTGCCACACCGATGGCGTAACTTACCTGCACCAGCATTTCGTCGGCAACGCCGGCAGCTACCAGATTCTTGGCAATGTGGCGGGCTGCATAAGCTGCGCTGCGGTCTACCTTAGAGGGGTCCTTTCCGGAGAAAGCGCCGCCGCCATGGGCACCCTTGCCGCCGTAGGTATCTACGATAATCTTGCGTCCCGTCAGCCCGGTGTCACCGTGAGGACCACCGATTACGAACTTGCCCGTGGGGTTGACGTGGTATGTGATACGGTCGTTGAACAGTGCCAGCACCTTTTCATGATGGATGGAAGCAATGACACGCGGCATCAGAATCTCGATTACATCCCGGCGGATTTGGGCGAGCATTTCCTCGTCGGCCTTCAGCTGGGCGGCATCGCTGTCGTCGGCAGGCTGTACGAAGTCGTCGTGCTGGGTGGAAACTACGATGGTATCGATGCGTACGGGTGTGCCGTTGTCATCATATTCGATGGTCACCTGGCTCTTGGCGTCGGGACGGAGGTAGGTCATCACCTTGCCTTCGCGACGGACATCTGCCAGCACTTGCAGGATGCGGTGTGCAAGGTCCAGTGAAAGCGGCATGTAATTCTCCGTTTCGTTGGTGGCGTAGCCGAACATCATCCCCTGGTCTCCGGCACCTTGTTCCATGGGGTCCTGTCGCTCCACGCCGCGGTTGATGTCGGGGCTCTGCTCGTGGATGGCGCTCAGCACGCCGCACGAATTGCTCTCGAACATATACTCGCCTTTGGTATAGCCGATTTTCTTGATTACTTCGCGTGCGATGAGAGGCATGTCAACGTACGCTTTGGTTTTCACTTCTCCAGCCAGCACTACCTGACCGGTAGTAACCAGAGTTTCGCAAGCTACTTTCGAACTGGGGTCGTAGGCCAACAGTTTGTCAAGCACAGCGTCCGATATTTGATCGGCCACTTTGTCGGGGTGTCCTTCAGACACCGATTCGGATGTGAATAAATATCCCATTTCAGTTGAGAATTGATAGTTGATAATTGATAATTCAACGAATGGCGGAAGGAGGTGTGTGGAGTAGATGCATCCGGCACACAAACGTGCCGTCAGAAAAGGATGTGTTTTAGCATTTTTTTCTGTGGTTGCAAGCTACTCAAATCTCTCCACATATCGTTTTTCGGGGGCAAAGATAGTGCAAACCGAACGCAGAACAAAATGAACTTGTTCATTTTTTATGCTGAGGTGCAGCCTATCTTCGCTTTCCGGAGGCAAAGATAAAAAAGAAATCTTGTATCTGCGCTACAGATAGCAGAGATTAACACTGATTTTGCAACAATTCCCCGATTGTCTTTCCCAATACCGGATGCACCACGCCTGAAGCAATCTCCGCCAACGGCTCCATCACGAAACGGCGTTCCTGCATCAGCGGATGAGGAAGTTTCAGTTCGGGAGTATCCAGCAAAACGGGAGTACCGTCATCGGCAAAACAGAGCAACAGGTCGATGTCTATCACACGGTCGCTATACACTGCATTGACAGACTTATGCGTACGCCCCATCTCCCGCTCGATTTCCTGCGTCGTTTGCAACACCTCCAAAGGTGCCAAAGCAGTGTCTACGCAGAGTGCGGCATTCAGAAAAGTATTATCGGAAGAAAAGCCCCACGGGGCAGTAGCATAAAAAGCAGATAGGGAAATCACTTCCCCTATCTGCTTTCTTATCTTTTGGACGGCCATGCGGAGGTTCTGCTCCTTATCGCCGAGATTGGTACCAAGACTGAAATAAACAACCATAATTACCGGTCTGTAATCAGCATCGCATCTCCATACGTACCAAAGCGGTACTCTTCCTTCAATGCCACATTGTATGCCTCCATCACCTGCTCGTAACCGCCGAAAGCGGCAACAATCATCAGCAGGGTACTGAGCGGCATGTGGAAGTTGGATATCATGGCATTGGCCACGGTAAAGTCGTACGGCGGGAAGATGAACTTGTTGGTCCAACCCTCGTATTCCTTCAAATGTCCGTCGGTGCTGACGGTGCTCTCGATGGCACGCATCACGGTGGTACCTACGGCACAGACTTGGCGGTTCAGGTCTTTGGCATGGTTCACAATCCGTACGGCTTCCTCGTTCACAATCATCTGCTCGGAGTCTGTCTTGTGCTTGGTGAGGTCTTCCACATCAATGTCGCGGAAGTTACCCAAGCCGGCATGCAGGGTGATGTAGGCAAAGTCAATACCCTTGATTTCCATACGCTTCATCAGCTCGCGGCTGAAGTGCAGGCTGGCGGTAGGCGCCGTAACAGCTCCTTCGTTGCGTGCAAAAATAGACTGGAAACGTTCGGCATCGTCCGGCTCTACGGGACGGTTGATGATACTGTGGGGCAGCGGCGTTTCGCCCAGCGCATAGAGCGCCTTCTTGAACTCATCGTGCGGACCGTCGTAAAGGAAACGAAGCGTACGCCCACGCGAAGTGGTGTTGTCGATAACCTCAGCCACCATAGAGTCGTCGTCACCGAAGTAGAGCTTATTGCCGATACGTATTTTACGGGCAGGATCCACCAGTACATCCCACAACCGGAGCTCTTCGTTCAACTCACGCAACAAGAACACTTCAATACGCGCACCGGTCTTTTCCTTGTTACCGTACAAGCGGGCAGGGAAAACCTTGGTGTCGTTGAAGATAAACACATCTTTGTCATCAAAATAGTCCAGAACATCCTTGAACATCTTGTGCTCAATCTCACCCGTCTTACGGTGCAACACCAACAGACGTGACTCGTCTCTGTACTTCGTGGGGTGCAAAGCTATCTTCTCTTCGGGAAGCTTGAATTTGAATTGCGACAGTTTCATAATTAGTTATAAGTTATGAGTTATTTATTATTTATATCAGTCTGTTTTAGTCATAAGAGGGTATGAGTTATCCGGCAGTATGCTACACTTCATAGCAAATAACTTATAACCCATAACTTATAACTAAATATCTATCTCCTGCGCCTCTATCCACTCTTTGAAATCGAGGGGATTGAGGCAGTCTGCCAGCCGGACGTCGCCTACGCGGGTACGCTCCAGGGCGGTGAGGTGAGCGCCGCTCTGCAGGGCTTCGCCGATGTCACGTGCCAGGGCGCGGATATAGGTTCCTTTGCTGCATACTACGCGTACCTTTATCCACGGTTCGGCAATATCCAGCCCGTCGTCCAGCAGCTCTATCTCGTCGATGACGAGCAACTTGGGTTTCAGCTCTACCTCCTCTCCCTTGCGGGCAAGGTCGTAGGCACGTTTCCCGTTCACCATACATGCCGAGAAGGCGGGAGGCACTTGCTGTATCTCGCCGATGAACTTCTTCAGCGTCTCCTCCACCAGTCCGCGGGTGATGTGCTCCGTGGGATAGGTAGCATCTATCTCATGTTCCAGGTCGTAAGAGGGAGTGGTGGCACCCAACCGGATGGTGGCAACGTACTCCTTCGTGTGATACTGGAATTCCTCAATCCGTTTCGTGGCCTTGCCCGTACAGACTATCATCACCCCCGTAGCAAGCGGGTCGAGGGTACCGGCATGGCCTACTTTCAACTTCTTCTCCTTTATCCGCCGGCAGATGTGGTAACGCGCATGTCCCACAACCTTGAACGATGTCCATCCCAGCGGTTTATTGAAATAGAGGACTTCTCCTTCTTTAAAATTCATTGGCCTCTCCCCTAACCCCTCCCCGGTAGGGAGGGGGATAAAATGGTACAACTTAATATTTTTCTCTTATTGATTTCCGGAGTAATCAGTCTTTCCCCCACACAAGGAGGGGACTTTAGCTTAATATGAGCGTTATGACACCGGCTATCGCGCAATAGATGGCAAAATAAATCAGCTTGCCCTTCTTCACAATATTTATCATCCACTTGCAGGCCAGGCAGCCCGAAACAAAAGCAGCCAGGAAACCTACCACCAGCGAAAGCGTCGGAATATCCCCTGCAACCGCCTCACCTTTCATCATCTTCATTCCATCCAGCAGTGCCTCGCCCAGGATGGGAGGCATCACCATCAGGAAAGAGAACTGTGCCAGCTTCGCCTTGTTGTCGCCCAGCAACAGACCGGTTGCAATGGTACTGCCCGAACGGGAAAGCCCCGGAAGCACCGCGCATGCTTGTGCCAGACCGATGATAAAGGCATCCTTCATGCTGATGTTCTCCTTCTGCTTCGGCTTATAATAATAGGAGAAAGACAGCAGCAGAGCTGTCAGCAGCAGGCAGCAGCCCACAACGACCAGTCCCGAACCGAAAATGGCCTCTACTTCGTCCTTGAAAAATACCCCCACAATGCCGATAGGTATCATGGATACCAGTATATTGATGACGTAACGTGTCTCCTCGTTCATCTGCCACTTGAACAGTCCCTTGAAAATCCAGTCAATCTCTTTCCAGAGTATCACCAGCGTACTGAACACCGTAGCCACATGTACCACTATCGTAAAAGCAAGATTCTCCTCTCCCTCAATACCGAACAATGCCGAACCTATGGCGAGGTGTCCGCTACTGCTCACCGGCAGATATTCGGTCAGTCCTTGAATAAGCCCAAGGATAAGCGCTTCAAACCATTCCAATTTGTTTAAGTTTTTAAGTTCTTGAGTTGCCGGAGGGGCTGTCCGGAAGCTCTGTTACTACTTTCTTTCTGATTATTTTTCAGACGCAGATAACGCAGATGACACGGATTTCTAATATTCCAATCTGCGTCATCTGTGTAATCCGCGTCTGAAAGTTTACTCCTCTGCACAACAGCTTTTAGGCTTGCGCAGCACGGCATATATCATGAACACAAACCCCAGCAGGCAAACTACCGGAGCCACCTTGATGCGTCTCACACTAAAAATGTCCGGCTCAAAGGTCGTCGGGGTAGACACGGGGCCGGTCATCAGAAGAAAACCAATGATAACCACCGCCATTCCGATGCCAAGCAGGATAAAATTGGTCTTATCAAAAGCGAATTTCTCTTTACTCATCTATACATTTACTATTTTACTATTTACAATTTACTATTTGGAGGCTGCGATAACAGTACTTTCTCTCTATGCACTTCAAGGCGTTAAATATAATACAGTGTGCTTGCCTTCATCCTCAGATATTTGTTGATGGAAAGCAAAGCGCACAGCCACGTAATAAGTACACCGAACACCAGCACGGCACCCGACACCAGCACCATCACCTCGGGCGTAATCACCTTGACCAACTCCGGTTCGTAGGACACCAGCCAATAGGCGGCTCCCCACAGAATGCTGTCGGCTATGAAAGCGGCCAGCACACCTATCCAGAAATTGCGCCGCAGAAACGGACGACGGATGAATGCCCAGCTTGCTCCCACCAGCTTCATGGTGTGGATAAGGAAACGCTTGGAATATATAGCCAGACGGATGGTGTTGTTTATCAGCGCAAAGGAGATAAACGTCAGTATCACAGCCAGCCCCAGCAGCATCAAGCTGATATTCCTTATATTATCGTTCACGGCATCTATCAAGTCTTTCTGATAGAGCACTTCCTGGATATTGGTATTCTTTTTAATCAGTTTCTCTATTTTGGCGATGCTGTCCGAATTGGCATAGTCGGAATGCAGCTTGATTTCGATGGAGGCAGTGAAAGGATTGTAGCCGAGGAACTCTTGCGGGTCCGTACCCATCGCCTCAGTCTGCTCGCGGAGTGCCTGCTTCTTGGAAATGTATTCCGTCTGCTTCACAAAAGCCTCCTTGTCCAGCCTCTTCTGAAGCTTCAGGATGTCGCTCTCCTTCATGTCGTCACTGACAAGCACGGAGAAACTGATGTTCTCCTTGACGTACACGGAAAGATTATGAGCCGCGAGCACAAAGAATACAACCAGCCCCAACAGCAGTAACACCAGCGTCGTACTGATGCTGGACGTAATGAACTGCATGTCAAAATAGGATACCGAGTTATTCTTTCCTTTCATTATATCAATTATAAGTTACGAGTTACAAGCTACAAGTTATGTAAATCAGTCGCTATTAATCATTAATCCCTAATCCCTTTTCTCACCCTTTCTTCCTGAACACGTAAATCATGGAACTGCTGCGTTCCTTCTTCACCAACGCGCTGAACCAGGCCAGTGTACCGGTCACCATTCCCCGCAGGAAAGTACACGAGTGCCTCATGTGCTTTTCTGTCAGCATGGAGACGTAGAAGGCATCGAACGGCATGGGATGCCGCTCTGCCATGATGAAGCCATGCTTGGAACCGAATTGCTGGATGGTGCCCGGTGTGAAGTGCCACAAATGGCGGGGCACATCGTAGGCAGCCCAGTAAGCCCCGTATTTCTTTGCATCGAAGGAAGAGCAGTTGGGCACAGCTACAATCAGCACCCCCTTTTCAGTCAGCAGGGAGTGCAGGGTTTCCCACGTTTCGTTAAGGGGTTCCAGATGTTCCATGACATGCCATAGGGTGATGACGTCGAAACTGCCCGGTGCAAAATCTTTCAATGCCGTATGGGGTTTCACATCCAGATTGAAGTGTTCTTTGGCAAAGGCACGCGCCTGCGCACTCTTTTCCACAGCTTCCACCTGCCAGCCGCGACGCTGCATGGCATCGGCAAAGTAACCGGTCCCCGTACCCAAATCCAGCAGACGGCCCTCCTTGCGGTGTGCTTCACGGACCACAAGACGTGCCTTGCGTCCCAGCATATAGTTGCGCACCCAGTGGTACACGGAGTTCATCGCCCCCTTGCGGGTATCGGTATGTGAAATGTAATCAGGAGTTTCGTAGTAACGACCGATTTCAGCCTCCACGGGAAAGTCTTGCGTGAAAAGGAAACCGCAATCCCGGCAGCGGCATAAGTGGAACATTTCGCCCGAGGCATAATGGTCTACACATGTCAGGGCACGCTCCAAATGCGTTCCACCACATAACGGACAAGCTTTTATAGTGAGTTTATTCATCGAACGTTCTGCCAATAAGGAAGTGCAGCCCGAATGAAACAGACCACACCATACCTAAATTTGGTGCAAAATAACAAATAAAAAGTGATTTATAGGGTTTCCATTAAGGAGATTTAAGAAAACAAACGCTTGCTCCGGCCAGCTGGCGGAACGAATGACCAACTGTTCGATATTAAGCGGACAACTGTCCGATAATGAACAGTTTTCGAAAGCATCTATTCATTGATTATCAACAACTTAAATCTTTGGCATGGGAATTGACTATAATTAGGCGAAGGCGTTTGAGAAAAAGATTAGTTGGAATGCAACTTTTTAATCGGGAACAACGTCTAAAAGAAACAGAGTAAGTAACAACAATTAAAAATAAAGATTATGAAAACTACAAATTTATTCAAGGCAGTCGCATTCGTAGCAATGACTATCGTAAGCGTTATGAATACAGAAGTGAAAGCTCAGGAAAACAACTTCATCACCAATGAAGAAGTGAAAAACGAATTAGTAGTTGCCAAGACCATCTTTAAGCAAGACGGTGCACAACTTTACCGGCACATCCGTTATGAATACTCTTATGACGACCAGAAACGCCTGACCTGCAAGGAAGCCTCCAAGTGGGACGGTACAAAAGACGAATGGACACCTTACTTTAAGATGACATACCAATATGGCAATGATGAAATCACCATGTCCTACGCACGTTGGAACGAGTCTCACAAGGCTTATGACAAAGACATGAAGAAAAGTGTGTATGAATTGAACGATGAAAACATGCCGGTAGCTTACAAACTCTACAATCAGGACGCGCCAAAGTCCGAATTGACCCTGGTAAGCTACAACAAGACCGACTACGTAGCGAATATTCTGGCCATGGCAGAATAAAATTTAAAGTTTATAATATGAAAAGCACGAGCCTCACGGCTCGTGCTTTTATTCTATATACCGGTGTCATCATACTGATGTCATCGAGACTTTTCTATCCCGTCAGCCGGCTACCTCTTCTCCTTTCAGCGTAGCCGAACTGGATTCGGTAACCTTCACCATCACAAAATCGCCCACACGGTGCGTGCCACGGTCAAACACCACCACACGGTTTTGTTCCGTACGGCCGAACAACTGGTCACGACTACGTTTGGAAACACCTTCCACCAGCACCTCGTACGTCTTGCCCACGCAACGGGCATTCGCCTCGGCAGAGAGACGGTTTTGTAAGGCGATGATTTCATTCAGACGGCGAATCTTCACCTCCTCGGGCACATCGTCCGGCAGGTACTTGGAAGCATGCGTACCGGGGCGTTCGCTGTACTTGAACATAAAGGCGGAATCGTATCCGCACTCCTCCATCAGCGAGAGGGAAAGCTGGTGGTCCTCCTCCGTCTCACTATGGAAACCGGAGAATATATCCGTAGATAAGCCACAATCGGGGATGATGCGGCGGATGGCTGCCACGCGGTCCATATACCACTCGCGGTCGTACTTGCGGTTCATCAGCTTCAGGATGCGGCTGCTCCCACTCTGTACCGGCAGGTGGATGTGCTTACATACGTTGGGCATGTCGGCAATGACCTGGAGAGTTTCGTCGCTCATGTCTTTAGGGTGCGAGGTAGTGAAACGGATACGTACGCCCGGCGCTGCCTCTGCCACGGTGCGCAGCAGCATTGGAAAAGTAATCGTCTCTCCGTCCGGCTTCTCGAAGCGATAAGAATTGACGTTCTGTCCCAGCAGGGTGACTTCCTTATAACCCTTTGCCACGAGGTCGGCCACTTCATTGAGGATGCTTTCCACATCACGGCTACGCTCACGGCCACGGGTGTAGGGAACGATGCAGTAAGTACAGAAATTATTGCACCCACGCATGATGGAGACGAAGCCGGAGATGTGGTTTCCGCAAATGCGCGAGGGGATGACATCCCGATAGGTCTCTGTGGTGGAGAGCTCCACGTTCATTGCTTTCTCACCGGCCTCTACCGAGGCAATCAGTTCGGGCAGAGTAAGGTAGGCATCCGGCCCCACCACCAGGTCCACATGATGGTTGGTGATTAAGTCGTCCTTCACACGCTCTGCCATACAGCCCAGCACACCCACTATCAGGCCGCGTTTCTTCTTCTTGAGCGAGTGGAAGAACTCCAGACGGTTCAGAATCTTCTGCTCCGCATTGTCGCGGATGGAGCAGGTGTTCATAAACACTGCATCGGCTTCCTCCAGGGTGTCGGCCACCGAATATCCCGCCATCTGCATGACGGATGCAATCACTTCACTGTCGGCCACATTCATCTGGCAGCCGTAAGTCTCGATAAACAACTTCTTGTTGTCATCAGCAGTTGCAGATTTAAAGTCTGCTCCCGTTACTTTTTCCATAATCAGTTCGTTTAAAATCAGTTTATATCATAAGTTGGTATCTGTCATCCGGAGCGCAAAGATACTTCTTCCCTCCCAATAAACGGATGAAATGAAAGAAAAATGCCATTACAAGTTGTCAATCTGCGCCTTATCAGCTAATTTATGTTAAGAGAGCAAACATTTTCCGAGTGTTAATTTGGCATAGAGCAAATTAATTCACAAATTTGTGGAATGAAAGAAACATTAGATTTTTTCATAGTTAAGGTTTAGGTTAAAAAAATTAAGGGGAGCTGTGAAGCTGCCCTTTTTTATTACCAATTCCTTGGCTGTAATCAGATTAAATAATTAACTTTGCCCAAAAGCAAAGATAAGAGATAATTGCACTATCTTTGGGTGGAAAATCAAAAAGAATATGGAAGATGTCTTCAAGTTTCTGTTAGTTGCGGCTGTCATAGTAATCGGACTCGTCAAGCAGTTTAAGAAAGAAGCAAATAAAAATGCTGACAAGAGTCCCGACATACCTATGCCCGACGTTGACAACCCACTGCCCGAATACTGGGGCGGAGATACTTACGGAGGCTTTATTCCCGAAGGCCCCAAGCCGGCAGAAAAGCCCAAGCCGGTATCCAAACCGTCTGCCAAATCCAAGCACACTTCCATAAAGGCTTCCCCTCCCTCCCCGGCATCCCGTCCGCAAGAATCCGATGAAGCAACGTCCGAATACGGCATCCACTCGGCAGAAGAAGCGAGGAAAGCCATCATCTGGTCATGTGTTTTACAACGGAAATATTAAAGAACGGATAGTTGACAGTCGATAATTGCAGAACCAATTACGAGCCCCTTCAGAATCTTTACACGAAAAAATAACTATTTATATTATGGCACTCAATTACATTTCGGCAGCAGAAGCTGCGAGCCTCATCAAACATGGCTACAACATCGGCTTGAGCGGATTTACCCCCGCAGGAACAGCCAAAGCCGTTACGGCTGAATTAGCAAAAATCGCGGAAGCAGAACATGCAAAAGGAAACCCGTTCCAGATAGGTATCTTCACCGGTGCTTCTACCGGAGATTCCTGCGACGGTATCCTTTCACGCGCCAAAGCTATCCGCTACCGTGCTCCTTACACCACCAACGCCGATTTCCGCAAAGCCGTGAACAACGGTGAAATAGCCTACAACGACATCCACCTTTCACAGATGGCTCAGGAAGTCCGTTACGGTTTCATGGGAAAAGTGAATGTTGCCATCATCGAGGCATGCGAGGTTACTCCCGACGGCAAAATCTACCTGACGGCAGCCGGCGGT
>ULTQ01040656.1_pt1 | contig 12289 bp, 7 predicted proteins | sample 1957731 | NCBI WGS metagenome assembly ULTQ01 (sample SAMEA4835738, study PRJEB28245) | human gut metagenome | biome: gut microbiome; material: fecal sample | place: Denmark | collected 2008 | reverse complement strand
CGTATACCTATCCGGGTAGTCGCAGAGCAGCTCCTTCATCAGCTTGTTGTCGCCGTGCAGTGACTTCACATAGTGTGTCCAGCGCCCCAATAACTCCCTTTGCGTGCATCTTGCTGGAGTCCTTCCGGACTGAATCCACCGGACGTGTGGGCTACATCATCCCCAAGCAGTTGGGCTTTGACAACTACATCAATCTGTGGACCAAAACGAGCTTCCCCATTTGGTTCCGCAATACGCTGATCACCGCCCTGGCTACGGCGGTGCTGCAAACCCTTATGGTGCTGAGCGTCAGCTATGTTCTCTCCCGGCTTCGCTTCAAGGGCAGAAAGCTGCTGATGAACACCTGCCTGGTTCTGGGCATGTTCCCGGGCTTCGTCACTATGATCGTGCTGTATAAGGTTCTCAGCGGCATGGGGCTGACGGGAGCCAACTCCGTGCCGGGACTGATCCTCGTCTACTGCGCCAGCTCCGGCATGGGATACTATGTGTCCAAGGGCTTCTTCGACACCATCCCCAAGAGCTTGGACGAAGCGGCTCGGGTGGACGGCGCTTCCCGCTTTCAGGTGTTCTACAAGGTGATCATGCCTCTGTCCAAGCCCATTGTCATTTATACCGTTCTCACTGCGTTCATGGCTCCGTGGGGCGACTTCATGTTTGCCAAGTATATCTCCCACAATACGGAGGTGGGCATGAATGTGGCGGTGGGTCTGCAATACTGGATCTCCTCGAAGACCCTGATTGCCACCAACTATACCATGTTCTGCGCGGGCGGCGTGGTGGTGGCACTTCCCGTCACCATCCTGTTCATGCTCCTGCAGAGGTACTATGTGGAAGGTGTCACCGGCGGCGCCGTGAAAGGATAAGGAGAGAGGAAAGCTATGGCATTTGTAAAATTAACCAACGTCAAGAAGGTCGTGGCCGTTCACGATTTCAACCTGGACATCAAGGATAAGGAATTTGTGGTCTTCGTCGGCCCCTCCGGCTACGGCAAATCCACGACCCTGCGGATGATCGCGGGTCTGGAGGAAATCTCCGAGGGTACCGTGGAGATCGACGGTGTGGTGGTCAACGACCTCCAGCCCAAGGATCGGGACATCGCCATGGTGTTCCAGAACTACGCCCTGTACCCTCACCTGACGGTGTTTGAGAACATGGCTTTCAGCCTTCGTTTGAAGAAGGTTCCCAACGATGAGGTGTACAGACGCGTCACGGAAGCGGCGAAGGTGCTGGGCATTACCGAATATCTGACACGGAAGCCCCGGGCGCTGTCCGGCGGCCAGCGGCAGCGTGTGGCCATCGGTCGTGCCATGGTTCGGGATTCCAAGGTGTTTCTGATGGATGAGCCGCTGTCCAACCTGGACGCCAAGCTCCGCAATCAGATGCGTGCCGAAATCATTCTCCTGCGGGAAAAGATCAACACGACCTTTATCTATGTAACCCATGACCAGACCGAGGCCATGACGCTCGGCGACCGGATCGTCATCATGAAGGACGGCTTCATCCAGCAGGTCGGCACCCCCACGGAGGTATTTGAGCATCCCGTGAATCTGTTCGCGGCGGGCTTCATCGGCGCGCCCCAGATGAACACCTTCCGCACGGAGCTGGTGCGGGAGAACGGCAAGTACTATGTGACGCCTCTCGGAAGCCGGATTGAGGTGGACGGTGAGACCGGTGAAAATCTGGCGGCAAAGGCGGTGGACGGCCGCAGTGTGGTTCTGGGCGTCCGTCCGGAGCACATCACCCTGTCCCAGCCGGGCCCCCATGCGATTCCCTGTACCATTATCGTAAATGAAATGATGGGCAGCGAGCTGCACATTCACGCGGAGACGGAGGACGGCGCCCAGCTGGTGGTTCGGGTACCCACCCTCGGCCTGCGCAGATAGGAGCGGGCGGAGCTGGTCAATGGTGCAAAGATCCATGTGAGCTTCCCCGGCGAAGTCATACACCTGTTCGATCCCGAAACCGAGCGGAATCTGATCTACGGATAAGGCCTCACGGGTAAGCACCGCACCCCAAAACTGCGCAAAAGTCGGTGCATGAAGGTTTTGTGCATCCTTTACGGTTGCCCCCGCAGGGGCTGGAAAATGGCACATTATCCATTTTGCTATGCATTTGCATACCAAGAAGCCTCGCGAGCGCGGGAAAAGAATACATGTTTATACTGAACTCCAATTAAAATCTTTAACAAAGATTTTAATTGCCTGAAGGGCATGGAGTTCATATGAGACTTGTTTTGTGATTTCTTTCCTTATAAATCACAAAACAGGCAGCGCCTTCAGGCGATGCCTTCCTGATTAAAATTAAGATTTTAATCAGGAAATAGTATGAAACAGCAGCCGGATAAAACGGTTTTTAACCGTTTTATTAGGGCCTATCTGAAAACCGGAAATATGACCAACGGCGAGGGATTTTCCGCCTGATGAAGCCATTTTTTTGCAGAAATACTCTGCGTATTGCAAGAAAAAATGGTGCCCAGCAGGTGGAAAAGACCCGCTGTTTGGGCGTGTTGACGGTTTTCAGATAGACCCTAAAAACTAGTATCAGGGGGCGGCGGAGCCGAGGATCAGGGAGGTCTGGGGGGCAAGGCTCAGGACGGTGCCTTCCAGAGACGCTTCGCCCATGCCGATGACCTCCAGAATGGAGCGACAGGGAATGTCCGTATCGGCAAGATCTACCGTAAAGGGAATGTCCGTGCTGACGTTGTGAAGAATACACAGGGTGCTTCCCTCGTATTCCACGAGAAAGCCGCCGCACTTGGCGCTGCCAAGATTCACCTGTGTATAGGTGCCCCGGGGAATTGCCGGGTAGCGGTTTCTCAGAGAGATCAGGCGGCAGTAGTAGCGCAGCAGGCTCCCCTCCTGTGCCAGCTGAGACTCTACGGTTCCGTTGGTCTGCTTGGAAGATGGATAGGTGCTGCCCTCCGGATCCCGGGGACTGCTGTCGTCTCCCCAGAGCATGGCAAGCCGCCGGTTGGCATCGGTATTGGCGAAACCTCGGACGCCCTTCATGCCGATCTCTTCCCCGTAGTACAGGAACGGCGAGCCGCTGCACAGCAGATAGAGATTGGCGGCCATCTGGGGAAAGTGGTTCGCCAGCATCAGATACCCGGCAGAGCGATCCATGTCGTGGTTGGAAAGGAAACAGACCATCATGCCGCCGGGGTTCGCCTGAGAAATCTTGTCCTGAAAAGCGCACATGTAGCCAGTGAACCGGTTGATGTCCTGATCCTTGGCAGCGGAGGCAATGACGCCCTCGGCCTGGGCGGCGGAGAAATTGAAGCAGTTCATGGCCGGATAGTAGGCAAGGATCTCCGACTCGCCGGACCAGCACTCGCCCACAAGATAGACCTCCGGCTTCACGGCTCGGAGCTGGTCGGTGTACCACTTCCAGAACGCCGCGCTTCGGCCGGTTTCTCCATAGTAAAGATACTTGACGGCGTCAAAGCGGAATCCGTCCACGCCCAGCTCCAGATAGTACTTTGCCACGTTCAGCATTTCCTCCCGGACGGCGGGATTGTCATAGTTCAGCTCCGGCATGTCCGGGGAGAAGTTGCACTCGTAATATTCGTCCGCCGTTCCGGGAATCTTTTCGCAGGTGATCCTGGCCGGAAGCGTCTCGCCGGTGTACCAGCTGTAGTAATCGTAGTAGGGATCGTCGGGATTGGCGTCGGCGTGGGACTGGCAGAAGGACTGAAACCATTCGTGGTTCCGGGCAGTGTGGTTGATGACAAGATCGAGAATCACCTTCATGTTCCGGGCATGGCAGGCGTCGAGAAGCGCCCGGAGATCGTCCTCGGTGCCGAAGTCCGAGTCGATCCGGTAGTAATCCGTTGCGTCGTATTTGTGATAAGAGGGGCTGGCGAAAATCGGCGTCAGCCACAGCCCCTGTACCCCGAGACTTGTATCCGACAGGAGATTCCCGTCGTTCAGATAGTCCAGGTGCCGGAGAATCTCGTTCAGGTCTCCCGTTCCATCCCCGTCGGAGTCGGCAAAGGAGCCGACAAAAATCTCATAGAACACCCGGTAGTTGTCGTCCGTTTTGTCGGCCTCCGTGGGCACGGTCTCCGCCGGAGAGGCCGTGCCGCACCCTGCCAGAACTAAGGCCAGCAGGCAGACGGTCAGCCATGCAAACACCCTTTTCACGGTTCCTACCTCCCTTGCATTTCTCGCCGAAAGCCTTTGCCGGATTGTGCGTTTATTTTTCGGATTTGGCGGGTTCTTCCGTTTCGGGATTCCGGAATACTTCCACCCGTTCAAGCCGGATCGTCACACGGGTCTGTCCGCCGATGGTGCAGGTAAACAGCGTCAGATCCCAGTCCCCTGCTTCCATCCCCTCCGCGTCCATGGGGTTCAGCGTCTCCCGCTCCACCATCTGGAAGGTCACCACATGCTCATCCATATCTGTAAACAGGACGATGTCCCCGGGTTGGAGCTCCTTCAGCTTTCCGAAATGGGACGCATAGTTGTGGGCGCAGATGATCAGGTTGTCCTGATACAGCGAGCCTGAATACCGGCAGGGGGCAACCTTCAATGCGGGATAGTCCCACTGGCTGATCACCGGCAGCTCCAGCTCCAGCGACGGAATGCTCAGCACGCCGATGTAGTCCCGGCCGTTGATGGTCTTCACCGGCATCTCCCGCCGGACATCCGGCAGGGATTCCGGAAGGGTCGTGGGTTCGGCTTCGTCATCGCCCGCTTCCGTGGGGAGCGCGTCGCACAGCTGGGCAATGACTTGCCGGGCGGAGTCCCGGGCTTCGTGGGACTCCCGTTCATTGTAAGCCGAAAGGAACAGGGCCGCCGCAATCAGCAGCAGCCCCGCATTGATCCAGACGGTTCCCCGGTTAGCCTTCATCCCTGGCCTCCCAGCGGCGGAACAGACCCACAGCGATGCAGCCAAGCCCCGCACAGGCCAGCACCGGCACCGGCCACCACAGCTGCCCGGTCTGGGGAAGCTTCTTCCCGCCGCCGGAGGAGGTGGTGGGTTTCGTTGTAGGGCTGGTAGGCTTGGTGGGCACCTCCCGTTCCAGATCGGTCTTGGGCTGGCTGGTCACGTCGTATTGGTATTCATCAGCATAGAGGTAAGGCACGCTCACCAGGAAGGGAGCGGTTTTCCCGTAGCCGGAAGCGGCGGTTTTCTGCACCACCAGATACAGGCCGAAGGTCAGGTCGGAAAAGGTCGCGTTGCCGTCTTCCCCCACCTTTTTGGGGAGGTCTGTCACCGGGGTCAGTTTGCTTTCCAGCTTACATAGCTTTCCTGCCAGATCCGGGGACTCGATGTCGCCGAATTCGGGAATGTCCGCCTGAATTTCTTCCACGGGGACGAAGCTGTAGTTGCCGCCGTCCTCCGCCACGTCGCCCACCTTGTACAGGGCAAGCGTGCCGCCGCGGACGGCTTTTCCCTTGTAGGTCATGGAGACGGTGATGCTGCAATGGCCGTTCCGGCTCTCATCCGGAACCGGTTGGGCGGCGGCGGACAGGGGCAGAGCAAGCAGGAAAAGCAGGGCCAGCAGGCCGGAAATAACATGCTTTCTCATGAAAAAACCTCCTATTTCTTTCTGCGCCTGGGCAGCAGCAGAAGGATCAACAGAATCAGCAGCATGGGGATCGCCACGACGGGCGCCACCAGCATGGGCTCTAACTGGACGGCGTCGGCGGTGACCCGCACGGTTTTGACTTCCTCGATATTGTCGATGCGGTGTCCGCGAACCAGCAGCCGGTGGGTATTGATGCCGTAGGGGGTGCAGGTCACCAGGGTGCAGTAGTCCTGGCCTTCTACAATTTCCAGTGCGGCGGTATCCTGCGGCTCCACGATGAGGATTTGATCCACCTCATAGGTCAGGATCTCATCCAGCACCCGCAGAAGGAAGGTATCCCCCTCCCGGAGCTTGTCCAGGTTGGTGAACAGCTTGGCGCTGGGCAGACCCCGGTGACCGGAGAGGACGCAGTGGGTGCTCTCCCCGCCTACCGGCAGGCTGGTCCATTCCAGATGGCCGACGGCCACCTGTAGGACGGGATCCTCCGTGCCGTGGTAGATGGGCAGGCTCACGTCAATTTCGGGAATCTCGATATAGCCCATGACCCCCTGACCGGATATGTCCAGCAGGCTTTCGTATTCGGCCTTCTGCTCCTCGGAGAGGCGGAAGCTGTTGCTGCGGTTGAGCAGGTTCCGGTTATACTGCCGGGCGGCATCCCAGATGGCGTCATAGCTGGCGTTGTCGAGAGCGGCCACGTTTTCGGCGTAGGTGGTAATGGCCTTGGTCTGGTGGAACGAGTTCCAGTAGTCGCTGACGGTGGGGTACAGCAACAGGGACAGCCCTATAAGCAATATGAAAAGTAAAACAATGGTTGACAGATGTTTTCGCATACAGGGGTCTCCTTGTGGCTGCGTGCCGGGGAGGGGCGCTCCCCGGCACAGCACTTATGGTTAAGAAAGCGGAATCAGGGGATGTGAATCCTCAGGAATTAACGATTGGCATCGTTCATGCGCTTCTTGGTGACCAGCAGGACGACCGCGCCCAGCACCAGGACAGCGCCCAGTATATAGAAGACGGTAGTACCCATACCACCGGTGGAGGGCAGCTCGGTACCGGCCTTGTTGACAACAACAACGGCGGTTGCGGCGATGGTATCAATATCGACCTTAACCTCAGTTTCTTTAGCACTCACATCAACGACATTGCCGTCTTTGTCCAGATACACGGTGGTATGCGTGGAGGTGCTACCGGTCTTGACAGCTTCGACAGTGACAGGGGCAGTCAGCTTGTTATAGCCGGCAGGAGCTGTGACCTCCTTAATTTCATAGCTACCGGAGTTAACACCCTTCACAATGATCACGCCGCTGTCAGGTGTGGTGATCTGGTTCGTAAGACCTGCGCCACCGGTGGTACCAGCATAGATGTAAGCGCCGTCGGCGTCAGCAGTAGACTTCACATAGAACGGGAACTGGAACACAGCGCCGGGCAGGGCAACGCCCTTATTGTTGACCTTCTTCAACGCAATGGCATAGGTGAAGATGGTTGCATCAGTTTCTACCTTGTCGGGACCAGGCTCAACGCCGCCCTTAGTAGTCCACGTTACAGTGACCTTGTTGGTGTTGCCATTGCCATCAATGGCGGCCTTGTCAGTTACAACAGCGGTGTAGGTGATGGTGACGGTAGCACCATTGTCATACAGGAACTGGTTATTGGCCTCGTCATACCAGTCAATGACGATCTTCTTATCAGCGAACTGGGCAGTGACAGTAGTCCGGTCATTGGTGGTCGTGTCGCTGCCATCATTGTCTACAATGATGCTGGTGACAGTCACATTGGACAGGAACTCGGGCAGGGTATCCTCGATGGTATAGGAAACGATTTCCTTTGCTTCCGTACCAGCGCCATAATAATTGGAGGTCTTGAAACTAACGGTATAGGTGACCGTGTCGCCAATGGAGACATCATTACTAGAGGCAGTTTTATTCAAGTCTTTAGGTGTAGAACTATTCTTGTCAACAATGGTAACATTTGGCATTGTTGAATCAACGCTGATAACCTGGTCACCCTGAGTAGTAGTCACAACATAATAGCCATAAGCCAGTTCTTTAAAATTCAGGGCTGAGCCGTCACTTTCGGCCGTTGCAGCGGCTGTTGCAGTTGCCGTCCAAGCTTTCAGGGCAGTTTTCAGCCCCTCACTCATATTCTCCCCATCTTTGGCCGCCGGAGTAGCGCTGATATAGCCATTTCCATCCGCGGTGAAATAAGTATTCAGGCTTGTGGGAATTGTGCCGGTGTAAGCGATACTGCTGCCGTCCGCGTTCACGGTCGCGTCAAACAGTTTGTAGATGGTGTAGGTTTCGCCCTTTGCGGCGTTGGAAATGGTAATGGAGCCTGTGCCACCCGCAACCGTTACATCTTGGGCAAAGGCTGTGGTGGCCAGGGCGAAGACCATGACCAATGCCAGCAGGAGACTGGCGAGTTTCCTTGTGCATTTCATTTTTTGTGCTCCTTCTTTCATCGTAATTTTGAATTGGAATGGTGGCTTTCCGCGTGTCAGGAAGATGCCTCATCCTCCTTTCGGCGCCTGCAATGGCTATACAACAGGGTCGCCGCGCCGAAGATCAGCGCCAGGCCCCCTGCGGTATAAGAGGTTGTTCCGGCTCCGCCGGTGTCGGGAAGCTCGTAGCCCCAGGAGATGTCGCGGACGGTCACCGACAGCACCTTCGGGTCGGTGCCAGTGACGGTCAGGTTCGTTCCGGTTTCCCCGGATTTTACCAGCGTTCCGTCCTGGTTCTCCGTGGCCGGGTAAAGCGTCGCGTCTTCGCTCCTGACCTCCAGAATCCAGGGTCCTGCCGTCATGTAATTTGACGGCGCCTGTGTCTCACGGAGATAGTAGGTGGTATTGCGCTGGATGCCGGTAAAGGTCGCAATGCCGCCTTTACCGGTGGTGACCTTCACGGGGGGTTCTGTCCCCGGTCCTTGCAAGGTGAACTCTGCGCCTTCCAGCAGCTTCGAAGCGTCCACGCTGTCCGTCTTCGTGATTTGCAGATTCAGCTGGGTCGTCATGGTGTTGGTAAAGGCGTCTCCCGGGATGGTCAGGGTGTAAGACCCATCCGCATTGGCCCCCTGACTAACGCCCCCAGTCTCCGTGGAGCCGGTGGCGGCGGTGTTTGATACTACATCACCAGAAGCACTGAACACCGCTTCTTTTCCCGGTGCATAGGGGACATTTGTAATGTTCTTTGTTTGCGCACCAGAATCACCAATTTTATTGTTGAAAATATAATTGTAAGTACCCGTTCCGGTAACGGTCAGGTCGTAATAGTAGGTGTCATTCGTAGTATCCTTTGTCATGGGTTGACCGGGCCAGTCACCGACTATTTTCTTGTTGTCAGCATCCCAAACGTACACGTTCACGTTGGCCCAGTTATTCGTGTTCTGATAGCGTACCCTGAACGTCCCCGTCTGGGAGCCCGTTCCGGAGCCAGAGCCGGAGGAACCGCCGCTTTCGCTGCCGTCCAGCGTAACGGAGGACACATTGTAGCTTTTGAACGTCACGCCCAAAAGGGAAACGGTTTTCTCCACAATTGTCACCTGGATTGTATGTACTTTCGTATCGTAGGTGATTCCGGGGCGGTTGTCGTTGACCTCGCTGAGCGTATAGGTATAGGTTCCGGCCTGGGTATACTGCACGTTGGGCGAAATCGTGAATCGCCCGGTAGCAGCATCAGCTGTTGCCGTGCCGACTTCCTCTCCTGCGCTGTTTTTCAGCAGGAACTGGAAGTCCCGTCCGCTCTCCTGCGCTGCGCCGTCCTTAAGCAGGGCTTTGGTGCCGGTAATGTTCAGTTCCGGCGTAGCTGTCACAATTTCCTCTTTCCTGCCAAGAATCAGACCGCCGTTGGTCATAATACCGCCGCCATGGATATTGGAATGGTTGCCGGTGATAATGACCTTCGCGGCATCGACTGCCTGGGTCTTGGCGGTGTCATCAGGCCTTGCATTTAATCCGAACAGATACTTTGCAGCCGCATAGCCGGTCTTGCCGATGGTAACAGGCTGTTCGTCACAGCTTCCCGTCCAGTTCGCCGCCCCGCCGCCAGCCATCAGACCGGTGACAAGGGAAATCGGGCCGTTTGCGCCGTCTTTTGCGCGGACACAGAAGTAATCCGCGTAGCCGTTTCGCGTAAAGACCTCGCTCGTTTGCGCCAAAGTGGAATCATAGGTTTTGTTGTTGCCGCCGCCGGACATATTTGTGCCGGAAGCCCTGTTCTCGTAAATGGCCGCTCCGTCTTGATTGACGATCAGGGTTTCACCCGTAGGACAGGCGCCCACGCCGCCGCCAAAGCCGCCCGCACTGTTGTTTCTGATCAGGGAGTTGACGATCGACAGGTTGCCTTTTTCCTGAACGAAAATGCCGCCGCCGCCCCAGTCATTGTTGGAATTCGTTATGTTATTGGTAATGTATACCTTGTTCGTTGCCTGAATCACGCCGTTGGTGCCGCCGGCGATACGAAGACCGCCGCCCTCGCCCAGTTCGGCGCAGTTGCCGGCAATGGTTCCGCCGCTCATGGTAAAGCGGACATTGTGGCCAAAGAAGCCCGCGTAAATGCCGCCGCCTGCCAGACCGGAATAGTTGCCGGTGACATAGCCGCCGGTCATGTTCATAACGGAACTGTTCGCCAGAGCGATGCCGCCGCCGCCGTGGGTGTTGTTGACATCGTTCTGGCAGTCGGTGCAGCTGCATTCTTTATAGTTGTTGGTCACATAGCCGCCGGACAGGTTCAGCGTTCCGCTGTTGACGTAGATACCGCCGCCGTTGTCCGAATGTCCGTTGATGACCTCGTTGCCCGCCACCGCGCCGCCGGAGATGTTCAGCTCCCCGCTGTTGACGTAGATACCGCCGCCTGAATTGCCGCGGTTGGCCGCAATGACACCGCCGGAGATGTTCAGCGTTCCGTTGGTGACGTAAATACCGCCGCCGGGATTGCCCTGACTGCCGCCGCCGACAATATAGCCGCCGGACATGGTCAGCGTTCCGCTCTCCACCAGAACTATCCGTTTGCCGCTGCTGTTCCGGAGCGCACCGCCCCGGATGTCCAGTGTACCTCCGTTGACCTTAATCGCCTGGTCAGAGCTTTCATTGCACCGGATTGCGCCGGTGAGGGTAACGGTATGCTGTTTCAACGTTTCCTTCGTGCCGGTGCCGGTGTCATTGGGTGTGGATTCTGTGATGTAATACGTCAGGGTATCGCTCTCCAGGGTCGCCTTATTACCGTACACGTTTCCAGTGACCGTAGATTCGGTATCATGAATACTGTCGGACGAGTCTATAATGGTAAGCTTCGCACCGGCTTGCACTTCAAAAAACTGATTGGCCCTGCTGATCGTCAGGGTATGCCCGTTCAAGTCGATGGTGGTGTTCTGCGTAATGCTCAAATTCGCGCTACTGCCGTTGTCCGCCGTCCAGGCATCGCCGGTCAGCTGAAATTCGCCGCCGTTGATGAACGCGTTCCCGATATAGCCGGACAGACCTTGGAAGGATAGAGTCTGTACTTCATACAAAGAGAAGTGATCCGTGTCTATCGTCACGTCGCCGTTCTCTCCGGTTTTCGCTTCCATGTCCGTGGCGGTCTGGGCATTCGTATCAATGTGGTAGACCTTGGGGTAAAGCCCCTCCGTGTCAATGCCGCTGAAGGTCACGGTCACGGAGCCGGTTGGCTCGATCTCTTTCTCTCCGTGCCACAGGGTGATGTCCAGCAGGTAGCTCCGCTCCGGCTCGGTCTGTTCTTCTCCCAAAATCTGATCGCGAATCGCCCGACGCTCCCCATCCGTCACCTCGGTCGCCGTTACCGTGATTTCCCTTGCCGGATAGGGCAGGGAGGCACTCTCGCCGGTGATGGTCACGGTGATGCCGGTTTCGGTCTGCGCCGTCAGGGTAAATTCCTTCGGCCCCTCCGGCAGGTTGATATAGCCCAGAATCCCGGGGTCGTCCGCCCCATAGGTCAGCAGACGCACCGCGTCCTCCGCGTCGCCTTCCATGGCGGCGAAGCCGGAATCCGTGATCTGCGCCACCAGACCCGCCCGGTCGGCCGTGCCGTCCCCGTCCCGGTCAAAGAGCACCAGATCTCCAACCGCCGGGGTGTGGGACTGTGCCGGTTCAAAGGCGTCCGCCCAGGACGTGACCCAGCCGCCGCAGTCTCTGTCCGGCGGGACGCCCTCCACCCCGGCGTAATGCAGGCAGAAGGTCAGGAACATGACGTTCCAGTCGCCGTAAGGCTCCTCGCACCACGCGCCATAGCGGGTGTAGCCCTTAACCGTTTCGCCGTCCTCCGCGACAACGTAGTTTTTCGTACTCTCGGCATAGCCCAGCTGGGTTTCGGCGATGGCAAGGGTATCCTGCCGCCAATTCCCGGTCAGCGTCACCCCCGCGAAGGTCTGCTCCCATAGCTCCGCCGTCTCCATGTCCGCGCCGGGGTCCGCGTAACAGGCAAGACTGTGGGTGTGCTTCTCCGTCCCGCAGACCAGCTCCCCGTTTTCATCCCGACAGGCTTCCCCGTGGGTATGGGCGTCCCTGCCGCAGAATACCGGTTCTTCCGACTCAACGGCGGTGCAAGCCTCGCTGTGGGTGTGTTCTTCCTGTCCGCAGACCAACTCCCAGGTGCCGTAGCACCGGGCGGTATGCACGTGCGCCGTATCGGTGCAGGTCAGCTTCCCGGTGTCCACCGGCTCCGCCACCGCCTCAAAGCAGGCGTCGGAATGCCGATGCTCCAGAATCTGGGTCTGTCCGCATATCAGATTGCCGTCAGCGTCAAAGCA
>ULTQ01065979.1_pt1 | contig 12363 bp, 9 predicted proteins | sample 1957731 | NCBI WGS metagenome assembly ULTQ01 (sample SAMEA4835738, study PRJEB28245) | human gut metagenome | biome: gut microbiome; material: fecal sample | place: Denmark | collected 2008 | reverse complement strand
CGCCAGCGAAGTTGATGACGGCAGCCAGAGTGGACCCCGCGAACATGCGGTTTGTGGAGAAAAGACGCGTCGGCAGAACAGCCTTGTCGTCCGGCACACGGCGTTCAAGGACCACAAGAAGAACGGCAAGAACAATCCCGCCCGTGAAGGCCCAGACCGCCCAGTCACAACGGCTTATTTCAGCGAGGCCTCCCATGGTGAGAAGCATGCTGAGCCCGTAGAGCACGATGCCAATCCAGTCTGCACCCTTCCCCGTGTGCGGCAGGCGCATGGGGTCGCGCATGGAGACAAAGGAAAAGGCCAGAGCGAGGGAGCCCACTGCTGCGAAAATCCAGAAAATGCTCCTCCACCCGAAGTAGAAGTTTGCCAGACCGCCCACGCAGGGACCGAGCGTACTCCCGAGGAACACCATGCTGATGTTCCACCCCATGGCGAAACCGCGTTTTTCCGGAGGAAAGGTCAGGCTCAGAATGGAATTGTTGGTGGCGAAGATCATGGCGCTGCCGAGGCCCTGCAGCGCCCGTGACGCCAGGAAGCCGGCGTATTCCGTCTGCAGGGGCGCGATGAGGGCCGAGATGACAAACACGGCCATGCCGGCCATGAAGACCAGCCGGCAGCCGGCCTTTTCCGTCACCTTGCCTACGGGCAGCATGAACACGATGCAGCCGAGCAGGAAAGACTGCAGAATCCAGGCCAGACTGTCAGGTCCCGCGCCGTAGGCCCGTCCAACGTCAGGAAGAGCGGCCGAAAGCGCGCTCCCGGCAAAGGGCGTGAGAAAGGAAGCCAGCATGACGGCGAACAGGATATTGCGGCGGGTGCTCTCAGTGTATGTGTTCATGATCATTTTTTTAAGTAAAACATGAAAGATAGAATCACACCCGGTGAGAAAAGGGAAAATTTAAGGAAATGCTTGTAATTTTTCGAGGCACTGCCAAAGCTCCCTTCCTGCCACAGTCTGATATTTATTCCCGCCTTACCGGTGGCCCCTGACATTCTGCTGAAACAGTTTAATCTACCTTCTGCCTGGCGGTGTCGGATTTCGACTCTTCAACGCTTTCTTCTATTATCTTAAGACACTGTTCGGTTTTTTTCAGCACATCCCTGCTCCAGAAACGGAGGACTTTCCACCCCAGCCCGGCCAGCTCGGCATCGGTTTTCGCATCCCGTTCCATGTTCCCCTTGATTTTTTTAAGCCAGAAATCCGGTCTGTCTGAATGCAGAAGCTGCTCTCTGAGACTCGGATATTTTCTGCTTTCATAGCCGGAATAAAACCCCTTGCCATGAAAGAATTCACTGTCAACGAAAATACAGATTCTGTACTTTGTCAGAACAATGTCCGGCTTGCCAGTCAGCGTGCTGAGATTTTTGCGGTAGCGGAAGCCCATGCTCCACAGTTTCTTGCGAAGAACAAGCTCCGGCCGGGTATCCCGGCTGCGTATAGCAGCCATATTCCTGCTTCTGGCCTCAGGTGTTTTGACATCAGCCATCAGACCCCCTCCATTTCACGAACAAAGCTGATAAACCTTGCTATGGTCCAGATACGGTTTCTGCGTTCCTTCGGATAGGCAGGAATATAAGGCCTGGGCACTACAAGGATAACCTTCTCGGCCTCCATTTCGTCCATCTGGGCAACTGAAATCCCCTGCTGCAGAGTACAGAGGTATTTGTATCTGTCTCTGAATCTGTTGCCTTCATTCAGAATCTGACGCCATCTGTCCTTGCAGGTCGTTTTTGCAGCGAGGGAACAGAGTTTCTCCACCGGAAAAAGCAGGTTGTGGTAATCTTCCTCAGAGGGAAAAAGAAAATCAGGTTTTTTGTTCCCTTCCGTGGTTGCCTGAGCCGTATATCTGATCTCATTTCCGTCAAATATTGCGGCAAGGTGATGTTCGAGGCTTTTACCAGCTCTGCTCTTTCTGCGGTTCAGGATTTTGTTCGCAAGTACAACAAATTCCCCGACAGAATCAAATCCTTCCCTTACTCTTTCTCCATAAAAGGTGTCCTCAATCGCCTGAAACAGTACGAACTCCTCTTCTGTCCATTCCAGCAAAACCCTGTCAGGATCAGAGATGAGGAGATTCTTTGCAGGCAGGCTGCGGTACACAAGCTGATGGCTTGCCTTAGCCAGAACATCGGAAGAAGGAAATTCACCTTTCAGGCTTCCAATGAATCTTTCGACTTCACTATCCTTTAACTTACTGTGCCCGGAGCGTTCAGTATTGATCAGCCTGTTCGTCTGGGCTGGTGTAAGAGAAAAGGAATCGAGAAACTGCTGAATTTCCTCATCACTATTCAGGACATACCCTTCATAGTCATCCGGGCTCTCTTTTACGAGAACAAACAGCGCACCGGTATATTCCGGTCGGAGAAAAGGAAAGCCCCTGCCGAAATTGGTTATACGATATTCATCCCTTGTTCCACGTCCGTAATAAATAAAACGGACGTCTGTCGTAATTTCCCTTCCCTGCCATTCAATTTTAGCCCACCGATCTTTATTGGCTCCTTTCTCCCCCTGTTCATCAAAAATAATGGCTACTGATGTTTTTGGTATATATATACCGGACTGATGTCCACCTGTTTCACCAGTGTCATTTGCACTCAGGAATTTACAAAATGCAAGAGTTCCTCTCAGGACAGCATCAATGGCTTTTTGTGCTATATCTCTTTCAGTCATTTTTTCCCCTTATCAGTTATATAGCCGTTCCCTTGAGTTCTTTCACACTGGATACGAACAGCGTTCCCTTTAAATTGAGTCCTGGCCAGACATGTAGTTTATCTCCGTACTGTGCCCCGGGAGAGCTGATTTTCAGAAACTATTTCTTCAAGTGAGAGAGTCTCATCTCCTAGTTTGTCGATAAGTCTGTTTAATTCTGTTTCATTACATAGATCTCCCCTGTGCCCGTCAGCACAAATTAGTTTATTTGTCTGGGCTGGTGTAAGGGAAAAAAAATCGAGAAACTGCTGGATTTCTCTATCTCTATTCATAACATACCCTTCATAGTCATTCCAACTTTCTTTTACGAGAATAAACAGCGCACCAGTATATTCCGGCCGGAGAAAGGGAAGCATCCTGCCAAAACTGGTTATACGATATTCATCCCTTGTTCCACGTCCGTAATAAATAAAACGGGCGTTTGTCGTAATTACCCCTCCCTGCCATTCAATCTGAACCCATCGCTCCTTATTTGTTCCTTTTTTCCCAAATTCATCAAAGATAATAGATGCTGATATTTTTGGTATATATATACCAGACTGGTGTCCACCCGTTTTACCAGTGTCATTTGCACTCAGGAATTTACAAAATGCTAGGGATCCTCTCAAAACAGCATCAATAGCCTTTTGTGCTGTATCCGTTTCAGTCATTTTATCGTTCCTATCAGTCAGTTATATACCAGTTCCTTCGATAGGAGTTCCAGACGGATATATAGTTCTCTGCCGGACTGCAATCCGTAGTTCGGTTCCGGAAAACACTTCTTCAGGAAAACAAATAGGGTAGAAAAACGTATCCGACCGGGGCTATCCGTCCCATCATTGTCTTTTGCACTCAAGAGAAATTACAGAGTGAGCAGGCTCCCGGGTGAAAAGATTCTAGTGCTTCCTGCTTGATGCAATTTTCTGACATCATTTTTCTCTCCATCGTGGCCGATCTTCTTTTCAAGCTCCTCCATCTTGGATACAACCAGTTCAGCCACATTCTCCATGAGAGGCACAACCACTGAATTACCAAACTGTTTATAAGCCTGTGTATCAGATACGACAATTTTAAACCAGTCTGGAAATCCCTGCAGCCTTGCACACTCCCGGGGAGTTAGTTTTCTGGGGTTTTTCCCCTCCTGGGCAATAAGTACTTCTGAACCGTCTTTATAATATCGTGCACTTAAAGTCCTTGAAATACCATCAGGAGCGGCAATTCCATACCCAAATCCGTTTCCAGCAGCCTTATGCTTTGCCGCATAATTCTGGAGATAATTCCATAACTTATCAGACAGTGTATATTTTTTATCCGGATCTGATTCAAGAATATCCTTAATTAACGGCTTGGGACGTTTTGGAGATATATCAAAAGAAAAAGCTATATTCCCCCCATACCTTTTTCGATCAAATCCCACAATAAGAATCCTTTCCCTATGCTGAGGAACAAAATTCTGCCCATCCAGAATTGAATAGAAAACCTGATAGTCTAACTCATCCAGAGATTCCATAATTATTTTGAACGTTTTGCCCCTGTCATGGCTTTTAAGATTTTTTACATTCTCCAACATAAAAGCCTTGGGTCTTTTAGCCTTTAAAATACGGCAGACATCAAAAAAGAGCGTTCCCTGCGTTTTATCCTCAAAACCGGTCTTTCTTCCGAGACTCTGCTTCTTTGATACCCCAGCAATGGAAAATGGCTGACATGGGAAACCGGCAACAAGGATATCGTGATCCGGAATCGTTCTGGCGTCTACTTTCGTGATATCTCCATCAGGCTGCTCTCTGAAATTGGCAAAATAGGTATCCTGACTGTACGTATTCCACTCATTCGAATAAACGCACCTTCCTGCAGCATGTTCATATGCAATCCGCATTCCACCGATTCCGGCGAACAGATCGACAAAAGTAAACTTACATGGCAGAGTCTCATCCCTCTTGCGCTTCTCCTTCTGGTACAACTCCCTAATCGCCCTAATGACAGTCCTCTGAGAGTTCTCATGGTTTTCTTTCGAAAGCTTAATCAAAGCTTCATAAGTTGCATCATCAAGAAGGAAATTAACCCGCCTGGACATGATGACTCCTGGTATTCTTATACGTAAAATTTTTTCCTTTATAGCCCTACCTTTTTTTTACTTCAAGTTTTTTCGGAGCATTGCCAACTCCGATGCTATGCCTGATTTTCCACGGTTCTGCTCTCGCTGATGGAATCCCCCGTAAACTCATCATTCTTTTGTTCCAACAAACTCCGGGTCATGGAAACAGAAAAGTTCCGGACAGCATCCCAGCAGGCTTCCTTCTTTGCCCATTCGGAAAGCATACGCCCCTGAGCTGAACTGTACAGTGCCTGCTCAATTTTTTCTGCCCACTTGGTGAGCATCTCAGTTAGGCCAAAAGGAAGTTTCTGTTGCTTCCAAATTTCCATGAGATCCACAGAATCTCTGTAGTTGTACGCGAAAGATGAAATTGTGTATGTGGTGATGATTCCCTGAAAGGCTTTAAACTTCTTTTTTGAAATGGAAAATAAACTCTTATAGAGAATGGCAAGAGCAACAATTCTTTTCCACTGGTCTGCATCCGGTTCCGTATAGGTACCAGCCTGCTCCTTAGCCGTCAGTTCATCTATATAGGCAGCGTAATTCTTCTGTGCCCCGAGTGATACGATGTGCGGAAGTTCGTTCCATGCGTTGATAAACTTCGTCACATCCGTCTTGGTCAGTTTTCTGTATGTCGGGATAATCGTTTTAAGCCGCTTTTGCTGGGCGGTTCCCGCAAATCTGGCCAGCATAGTCTTATAAGCTCCGGATGCCCTTTCGTAAAACCAAAGCCCTTTCCCGTCAGGAGTATAAACCGTTTTAGACACATTTTCGAGGGCGATATGGTATTTATTGTTTGACGAGAGATCTGACGCTTTGATGCTGTTCTGACTGTTTGCGTACTTTGAGATGTTAGCGATTATATTCTGTCGGGCGTCCCCCTGAACGTCCTTAAGAATAATGATTTTTGCGGCAATCTGTATACGTTCAAGAGCAATATCGTGTCTTTTCCTTTCGGTGAAAAAGATAGATGCCGTCGTCTGGCCGCCGTTGACAATCTGTACATTTTCAAGCTTTTTAATTCCTTCCAGCCCATCTTCCCTTTTCTCAGTCTCAATTCCGTCAGCAAGCATAACGAGACCGTTATTATAGGCCAGAAACATATCAGGTTCTTTTATCAGTGTGTCTCTGATTCCCCCGTTCACCTTAACGGTCGCTCCAAGAAAAGAACGAACGTTCGCTTCCAGAAGACGCACGCCGTGCTTGGCGTACATCTGTAAAAGCATATTTCCCGGAATACTTGTCAGCAGACACTCATAACTGCACTCACTGCCGGACACAGATATAAACGGGAGCGGTGAGCCGCAGAGATCCGCGCAATCTGCGTTCACTGGTTCAGCCGCATTGCCCTCATGATCCATGCGGCTGAGCCGCCGGAGATCAATAATTTCAAAATTGACAATCTTATTATCGAAGAGAAGCGGATCGTAGGAAGCTTTACGGTCAGTATAAACAGCATCAGTCAGAACGAATATCCTTAATTGTTCCAATTGCTGGTATTTATCATGAATAGTATCAGCCAGTTCTCTGGCATTATTGATATCCGGAATTTTCTTTTCAAGTCCGCTGTGAGCGCACCCCTCAAGGAAACGAATGCATTCCTGTAACATTTTTTTAATCTGTGTAACACCGATCGACTGCACTTCTGCTGCTGAAATATAATTCGTTATAAACAAGTCCAGACATGTATCGTCTTCGTCGAGAAAATACCCATCCACTTTAACAAAACCGCTACCAATTCTGCTGTGATACTGCACAAGCACTGCTTCACCAGTCAGATCATGTTCCTGCAGAAGATCTAGCGCTATCCTTGTAAAAGTTGTTTCCGGATAGGCATAGGACTCCTCCATAATGTTCCTATTGTCCATCCTTTCTTTTATTTCAACCTGAAGGTATTCAAGATATTCCTGCAGATTTTCCCCGAGATCGTTCATGGTAGCAGTCCTTGGTAATTGAGCTGGAACTGACCGATGGCCACTGGCCCGGCAGTTTTGTGATATTTCATAAGTACAGAGAAATTCTGCACGTTTCTGCCAAAACGAAAGCCTCTCCAGTACGCAATGATATTATAGCAATTTTTACATATTCATTAGTAAGAATAATAACACTTTTGCAACATATTGTAAAGTTATCCTATCGTTCAATTATGAATATTACATTGAGAATTTCTTGGTCTGACCTTTCCTGAACTGCGTCACGAACCATCGTAATCTCTCCAAAAAATACTGGTGGCTTTATAGGTCACAACTCTGCCTTTATGGCTTTCAGGAAGACTCAGTGTAAAGCCTACCAGAGGTAAATCTTTGGTCATAATTTCTTTATCACTGCAAACATCAAAAATGTACAGGATTAGCATTCCGCGGTCCGGCCTTGGCTCAAAACTCCGGCTGCTCAAACCGCAGACTGCTCTGATGGCATAGCTGCTTGGATACTGGGGCACTTTACTGTGCTGCCCCCTGGCTTTGTAAGTTATCTGTGTCATTTCCAAAGCCTCTTCCCACGCCTCCCCATCAAGAAGCATTTCCTCTTCATTAGCGCCCAGCAGACGTTTAATATTATATCTTTCTGATGCATTTTCCCACTGGCGCAGGGGACGTACCACTTCAATATCGTCTGAAACCTTCCATATGTTATCCTTTATCCTACCGGAATTGTTTAAATAGACATCCCATGTGGTCAGCTCAGATACCTTATTCATCTCTCTGATAAATTCCACAAGGTGCGCCGGATTCGTGCGATAGGCTTCAGCAGGAGAATGATAGTTTTCAAGCCAATCCATAATCTGTCTGGAAAAAACATTATGCCACAGAAAGCCTTTCCATGATCTGCTGGATAATTTTCCAGTCGTACGGGACGGATTAATCTCTGAAGGTGTGCCGAGCGAGCGGAGAAAGTCAGATACACATCTGAGGTTATCCTTTCTGGCATTTTCTTCTGGAAGAAAAGTAACCGTTTCCGGCGCAGTCCCGCTGAAAGACACACGGATATCATGTGCCGTCCTCATTTTCATAGGAGATGTAACAAGGAGCGCTGGATGGGTCCGGACTTTCAGCCCAAAACTTTTTGGGGTCTCCCCCATTGCCGACATGACTTCAAACTCTTCCCGAAGTTCGGCAGTGGCTTCCGTGATATACCTGTAACTCTGACAGAGACCCAAGGTCGTATAAAGCCTGCACAAGTCCGCATACCCACTATGATAGCCGAACCATCGCCCCATTTGCATGAGAGTGTCATACATTTTTGAAGGGCGGATAAAATAACTGACTGAAAGCCCTTCAAGGGTAAGCCCTCGGGAAAGTTTATTCCCTCCTACCGCTATAACTTTGTACCCGGTTTCCCTGTGGTTCTCATAATCGAGCGCATCCTTGGCCCGCCCATTGACGCAGGAAACCGTTATATCCATAACGACATTACGCAGTACTGGAAGAATCTCTTCCCACGAAACATACCTCCCCGCATCTTCAGGACTGTTATCTCTGAACCACTTCATGCTGCTCTGAAAGTCAGACTCCCAGAGACTGCGGAGAGAATCACGGATGGGCTGATCATTTATCCGACGGTTTATACGGCGCTGGATATCCTTGAGATATTTCCTGATTTGCTCATAAACTTGCGATTGCAGGTTATTGATCCGGGTGACGTGAACGAGCATGGAACAGTGTTTCGTTCCATCTCCTCTGCAGCAGCGTGCGGCACAGCACAGGATGAAAGCCTGAATGGCTTCCTGCAGACTCTCCGGCAGGCTGTTGGATAGCAAAAAAGAATCGACATTCTGCTTGCTTGGAAGCCAGTCAGCAGAATCAGTAACACATCTTATAGTTTCGTTACAATAGGCATCATTACCGAATACTTTTTCTGGACCTATATATTCAGAAGATATTCCAAGATTAATGATGAACGAAGATGGATAAAGGTCCTGTCCTTCATCTGTTGTATGAGCCAAATCGTGAATAAATATGTTTGCAAAAGGAGTAGCCGTATATCCTACATAGGCTTTTTTATTGAAATATTTTAAAATTGTTCTGATAATTCTGTTAATTGTCTTAGGATTATGGTCTTCGTTTGCTATATCTCCAACAACAGAACCTTCTTCTGTATCAACACTGGCATTATCTGACTCATCATCAATTAACAATAATGGAAAATCTAAATTTATTTTTTTATCTTTTCCTGTTGAATTTGTGATACCTTTTAACCATTTTACGATATTTTCAAGTACATATTTATTTTTCTTGACAACAAAAAGCCATGGTCTGCTTTCAGGGGTAATGCTGAAATTCACCATTGCCCTCCTGCTAAAATCCCCCTTCTCTTTTTGATTCGTCCCACAGTTAGGCGTGATAGAAAAATCCTGATCATACAGACCGACGCCCACCAGTCCTTTCGGGTTATTTTCATTGGTGGTAAAACCTAAGAAAGCTTTCTCGAGGCGGATCTGCGTCTGCGAACGCAGACTGTTGTAAAGGCCAGCCAGCACAATGATGACTTTATAGCCTGCATCCGCTGCTTTGCAGATAAGAGCGGCATAATTCTCCGTTTTGCCGGACTGAATACTGCCGACCACAAGTCCGCGGCGATCCCACGCTCCCTTTCTCTCTGGGTCTTCCAGAAGACCGAGAATGGTATCCGTACTCTCATCTATCTCTTCAATGTCATTAACAGCCAGCTCTGCCTCCTTTTCAAGCCATGCAAGATGCCTGGGCCAGTAACGCCAGTCTTTCTTCCTCTCCTCTGTCAACCATGCTACGTGCTCTTTGGTATCCTTCAGAACTGCCGAAGGCGTGGAAGTAACACTAAACTGGCGTAAAAGTTCACTGTAACAGGCATCGACATCGGTATCTGCCTTCTGTTCCGGAAATAGGGAAGATATCTTTCCCAACTCTTCTCTGATGATTTCCGGATTAACCATACCTTCCTGTTTCTGCCGCAGCAGAAGTTTGTTACGCGTAGTTGCCAAGATGAATTTAGCATTATCGCTGAATTCACTCATTCGTGTCTGCCTCCAACGTTTCTATATATGCCTTCCATTTATTGAAACCACTCATATTGCACAGGAGGCGCCTGACCTGCTCTACCGTGAGTTTTCTGTCAAGAAAAGCTCTAAATGCGTACCCAATAGCCTGTTTCATAGCTTCAGGCGGCGCACCGGTATCCTGTGATCCGCTGTTCGTTTGCGTTTCTGGCAGAGAGAGAGCAGCAGCGGACGCTGCCTCCGTTACGGGGATTGTCTGTTCCAGAATTTTAAAAAGCCTGCGCAGCTTTCCCCCCAAAGGGGAGCCTGCTTCCTGAAAAAGTTCGGCAATCAGAGGATGGGATGTGTTAATACGAAATCCCCCAGCCTGATCCTCTGTTCCGAGCCAGAGCTGATAGTTATCCGGTGTTCTTTCATTAGAATGGATGGCTTTTCTGCCAAGGAGCATTGCTCTTGCCCTTTTACGAACGTCCTTTGCAATGAGTACGAGTTCATCCCGTATGTCTGCCGGAGGTCTGGCCGTGGACTTTCTGATATCAATTTTCCACTCAGAGTCCGTAGAATTCGGGATATCGACGCGTATGCGGGCAAGGTTGCAGAACGGGTCACGATCCAGACCAGGCAGCTTCAGCCAGCTGCCGGCAAGGACAAGCCGATCATTTCTGTACAGATAAAACCCCTGGGACGCAGTCCATCCCCTGGGACGGCCATTAACTCTGTATTCGTCCCTGGTAAGGGTACCGGGTAACGGAAGAATAACGCCCTGGACGGTGGTGGCCGGCCCCAGATAGGCTTTTGGAAGGAGCAGTGTTCCTTCATGGCGTAACATAAAGGGATCCCGTGGTTTTACACGGCGGCCATTAATGAATATTCTCAAATGTTTTTCTGAGATATACACATGGAAGGTGACAGCGAGGTGGTCTTCAATCTCATCGATAACGTCAAAGAAAATATTTTCGTCGGGCTTCGGGAAAAGGCGATCAGGCAGCTCCCAGAGGACAAGTGTCCCATGGGAAAGCTGGCAAAGAGGATTCAGCCGCTCCCCTGACCCCTGGGCGGGGCCCCGCATCAGAAGCCACTCATCGCCGGATTGCGCGAGCAAATCAAGATCCCAGCGAAGACAGCTGAATTCTCCGTTCCTGACAGAGGCAACAGTCAGTCTTCTGCACTGGGACAAAGAAGAAGTTTTGAGTCCCAGACCAAACCTTCCGAGATCAGAAGTCTTCCTCTCAGCCCCCACTGGGATGCATCCCAGCTTCATCGCGTTACAAAGCGTTTCTGAAGACATACCGCATCCGTCATCCAGGATGCTTACCCAGCTGTCCTCTCCGTTCCACGTAAAATTGATATGTACGTTCCCGGCACCGGCGGCGATGCTGTTATCAATGATATCCGCAATTGCAGCGCCGGGAGAATATCCCATACCCCTCAGCGCTTCCAACAGTATTGGGGCAGAAGGCGGCATATTCAGACAATCCATCTCTGAAGATTTGGGGAAATTCCCGCTCCTGCTCTGCATGCCCCCTCCAATTTTTCCTTTGGCCGCAAAGAAAAGTTACGCTGGTACCATTGATAATTTTTATTATAATAAAAGAGAAGCGGTTGTAAGCTCCCGCAAGTGCTAATCACACTCAAATCTTACCAATGACAGGGGAATTTCTCTCCGTATTTTCGCTGATAAGGACGGGGCCATGCAGGAAGGAGAGCCTGCCGCAACGGAAGAAACAAAAAGAGAAAAATTCATCAGGCTGCGGAATCCCGGACAAATGAAATCCTCAGTACGATCAGGAGTCCTGTAAATTCCGCAAGTACCAGGGTTATTCGTACAGGCAGATGACATCGGCCAGATTTTTTGGCGATCCCGACACACTGAACGAAAACGAAACAGGGGTTTCAGGTCCGCAGTGACGGCAAGCCATCGAAATTTTGTCTGAAATCAGATCAGTGAGGGGAGAAAGGGCAGATCCTGCCCCAGGTGTGGCTCCGAATCAGAAACCATTTTCCTCTTCTCTCCCGAAAGCTTCCCTGTACAGACGTTTCACCACCTCATCGAGCAGCGGGAACGAATCCAGCACCAGGCCGTATTCCTCAGAACCGAGTCCGTAAAGGCGCGCCGTCATGGCATCGAGGAGAGCAATACGCCGAATCCTTTCCTCCGGATCCGGTATTTCCGGCACGCCGCCGCGGAAAGCCGCAAACTCCGCACCGAGGTAGAGAGGCAACGCGAGTCGACCGAGCTTCCTGATAGCCGAGATATCCCGCGGGACGGGAATAGATCTGACGATAAAGGCGTTAACGTTCCTGGCAGAACGCAGGCGCACGTAAAAATCGGAGCACAGGGAGGAAAGGATAACGTTCACGCCGGAGAGAAGTTCCGGATCCGATACCATCCTTCCCTTATATATGATTTCCGCTGCGTTGAGGGCGTTGCCGCAGAAGACCCGCGGCGGGATGACGGTGCCGATGAGGCTGCGGCTGTCCGTGGCCTAGGCGATGACGCGCCAGGCGAGCCGGAAGTTTCTGTCCGGGAGTTCGTCCGGCAAAGAGCGCCGGCGCCGGGCAAGCCTTTTCTCTCCCTCCACGGGATCCACCCTGCGTTCCACCGGA
>ULTQ01083039.1_pt1 | contig 12483 bp, 10 predicted proteins | sample 1957731 | NCBI WGS metagenome assembly ULTQ01 (sample SAMEA4835738, study PRJEB28245) | human gut metagenome | biome: gut microbiome; material: fecal sample | place: Denmark | collected 2008 | reverse complement strand
CCCCCTGCCAGTAAAGAAGGTTGTGACGGCAGGGTAAACCATAATTTGACACTTCATATTGCGGGTAGCCGTGACAATTCAGATAATCATTGGTAAAAGCGTACATTTCCGCGGCGGCGTTTTCAGCCAGCGGACGAATGCCCTTGGCAGCAAAGACGGTGCCTTCTTCAACGGTCAGCTGATACAGTGAAATGTGGCGAAAGCCGAATTTAACCGTCTGTTCCAATTCCTGCTGCCAATCGGAAAGATTTTGTCCGGGACGGGCATAAATCAAATCGGCCGAATGGTTGTCGAAATTATGCAGTACCTTATCGACGGCCGTCAGGGCCTGCGCCAGATTGTGCGTGCGGCCGAGAAACTTCAGGTCGCGGTCGTTCAGCGCCTGTATTCCCAAAGACAGGCGGTTGATTCCGGCGCGGCGCAAGTCGGCAAATAAGTCCGGACGGTCGGTGTTCGGGTTGGCTTCCAGACTGATTTCCAAATTATCGGCAGTCGGCCAGAGCCGGCAGATGCGGCTGATTATTTTTTCGATAAGCCGCGGTTCAAGCAATGAGGGCGTACCGCCGCCGAAAAAAATGCTGGTTACGGTTTTGGTTTCGGTCAGCCGATGGTAGAACTCCAGGTCTTCCAGATAAGTGTTGACGATTTCTTCCTGCGGCACGTCTTTGCAAATCTCCTTGTAGAAATCACAATAGGGGCATTTGCTTTTGCAGAAAGGCCAATGGATATAAACGCCAAAGGGAAAAACGCGCTTAGCGGGCAACTGCTTGGATAATCCGGTGCTCGTATCCTCATGTACGTCTGTGTACACTCCGGTACTGTGCTCCGTGTTATCCGGCGCATTTCCCTCACTAAGCGCGTTTTTTGTGTTTGCAGCGGGCAACTGCTTGGATAATCCGGTGTTCGTATCCTCATGTACGTCTGTGTACACTTCGGTACTGTACTTCGTGTTATCCGGCGCATTTCCCTCATTAAGCGCGTTTTTTGCATCTGCAACGGGCAACTGCTTCGACAATGTCGTTTTCACGGGTCTTTCTTTACAAAATGAATTTTGACAAGTCGGAAGCTTCGGTATATTTGGCCAGTTTTTCTTCGACCATTTGTGCGGTAATGACTTCTTTTTCGCCGCTGCGGTCGGATGCCGTATAGCTGATGTCTTCAAGCAGAATTTCCAAGACCGTATGCAGCCGTCTGGCGCCGATGTTTTCGACGTTTTCATTGATGGCGACGGCAATGTCGGCAATCTTGTCAATAGCTTCCTTTTCGAATTTTAAATCGAAATTCTCGGTTTTCATCAGGGCAACATACTGCTCAATCAGATTTGCTTCCGGTTCGGTCAGAATGCGGACGAAATCTTCATGATTCAGCGCTTTGAGTTCAACGCGTATAGGCAGGCGTCCCTGCAGTTCGGGCAGCAGGTCGGAAGGTTTGGAAAGATGAAAGGCGCCGGAGCAGATGAACAGAATATGGTCGGTTTTGACCATGCCGTACTTGGTGGTTACGGTGGTTCCTTCTATCAACGGCAGTAAATCGCGCTGGACGCCCTCGCGGGAAACGTCGCTGCCGCGGCGGTCATCTTTGCCGGCAATCTTGTCTATCTCGTCGATGAAGACGATGCCGTCATTTTCGACCGTTCTGATCGCCTCCTGAATAATGGTGTCATTGTCGAGAAGTTTGTCGCATTCTTCTTCCATCAGGACTTTATAGGCGTCGCCGACGGTCATTTTGCGGGTTTTGTATTTGTCGCCGAAAGGCTTGCCGAGCAAGTCGCTGAGATTCAGCATGCCCATTTGGGCGCCGGGCATGCCGGGAATGTCGATGGTCGGCATTGAGGGGTTGGTGTTGTCAATGACGGCAATTTCGATTTCATGGTCGTTCAATTGGTTTTCCCGCAGCAGTTTGCGGAACTTTTCCCTGGTTTCCTCCCGTGCCGACGGACCGACCAAGGCTTCGAGGACGCGTTCCTCGGCGCCGGTTTCGGCTTTGGCGGCAACGCTTTTGCGGAGTTCTTTCTTGGTCGAAGCGATGGCGATTTCCAACAGGTCGCGGATAATGGATTCAACGTCGCGGCCTACATAGCCGATTTCGGTAAACTTGGTCGCTTCAACCTTAATAAACGGCGCTTTGGCGAGTTTGGCCAGCCGTCGGGAAATTTCGGTTTTGCCGACGCCGGTCGGACCGACCATCAGAATGTTTTTCGGCACGATTTCTTCACGCAGGTGCTCTGAGACCTGCATGCGGCGCCAACGGTTGCGCAGAGCGACGGCCACGGCTTTTTTTGCTTCGTTCTGGCCGACAATGAAACGGTCAAGTTCGGAAACGATTTCGCGGGGGCTGAAATTGGCCATTTTTAATCTACCTTTTCTATAGTGATGTTGTGATTTGTATAAACGTCAATGTCGCCGGCTATTTTCATGGCTTTGCGGGCGATGTCCTCAAGGCTGAGCCCTTCCGTGCCGTACAGAGCTTTTGCGGCGGCCATGGCATAATTGCCGCCGGAACCGATGCCTATGATGCCGTCGTCAGGTTCCATGACTTCTCCGGTGCCGGAGATAACCAGCGAAACGTCACGGTCAGCGACAATCATAAAGGCTTGCAGCTGCCGCAGGTATTTGTCCATGCGCCAGTCTTTGGCCAACTCGACCGCGGCGCGCTTGAGCTGGTTGGCATGTTTTTCAAGTTTTCCTTCCAGACGTTCAATCAACGTAATGCCGTCGGCAGCCGCGCCGGCAAATCCGGCGATGATTTTGCCGTTGCCGATGCGGCGGACTTTGACCGATTTTGATTTGAAGATGACGGTTTCGCCGAGAGTTGCCTGCCCGTCTCCGGCCATAACGACCTCATTGTTTTTGCGGATACATAAAATTGTGGTCATGACTGAATAATCCTGTTTGTTGCTGATTTACCTGTATGTAGTTTTTTGAAAATGCTTTTGCAAGCGGCGGCAAGAAAAACCCCGCTGTCGGGCGGGGTTTGCTTCGGGTTATTTTCGTTCGTTGATGTCCATTACCGCCGGATCTTTCGGACCGCTGTTTTTCAGAATGGCCTCGGTCAGCGGCTTGTATTTCTGCCACGGACTCTTGTCGGTGAAAGGTTTGCCGCAGATGGAAAGGCCGAGCGAGCGCAGGGCTGTTTCGGTCGGAATGAACAGGTCCGGACTGTCATCGGTTTTTTTGCCGTCGGCGGCAAAGCCGTTGATTGTTCCGTGTTCGTCAATCAGCGCACCGCCGATGGTAACGGTCTGAACAAAAGTATCGATAATAATCTGAGCTCCTTTTTCATCGGAGTAGCGATAGCCGCTGACGGTACCGGCATTGTCCAGATATCCTTCGCCGTTTTCAAAGCTGCCGTCGATGTCAAGCAGTCCCAAAGCCAGAAAACCGTTTTGACCGACGTCGGGAAGGTCGAGGTTGAGCGACAGCGGCGTGTATTTGGTTTTCTCGTCGAGAACCAGCAGCGCGGTGTTTTTGCTCGGATTAATACGGAAAGCCGTTGCTTTCAGTTTGCCGCCGTTAATCGTTTCAAGATTGTAGCGGTTGTTGTCTTTGACAATCAGGTCGGCGGAAATCAGCACAAACTGCTCGGAAACAATCAGTCCGGCGCCCCGTTTGCCGTTGCCGTTGGTAACGCTGACGATGGAGGCTCTTACTTTATAGAGGTTTTCCGGCGTCAGCTTGTCGTAAGGATTACGGTCGATGATGCAGAGAGAGTTGCCGCTGGCAAAGAAAGCCTGTTCGGCAGCTTCGCGCCGCTCTGAGTCGATGTCAATCCATGAATCGTCGACGACGGCAACCGTGTCTTTACTGCCCGAACCGCTGTCAATAATGCCGGAAGATTCTTCAATCTGCGGTTTTTCGGGTTCAAATTCGGAAGCGGACAGGGCACCGCCGGTTTCATTGATGCCGCTGCCGTCGATAATGACGCCGGCCTCTTCTTCAATCGTGCCGGTTTCCGGCGGCATGACCAGCGTTTCGGTGCCGATTTCCGGCAGCATTTTGGTTATGCCGCCGTTGGAAATTACGCCGGAATCTTCAACGATTTCGGTTACCGGCGCTTCAACGACGTCGACCGTTTCAAGCAAAACGACGTCGCCGGGAACTTCGGCAATCTGAAGCGTGTCGTCGGCAGGAATTTCCAGAACTTCCTGCGTGACGGGAACCATTTGGCACATTGGCAGCGGCTGGCCTTTTTCGTCCAGCTGGCCGGGGGTCATGGCGCAGATGCTGTAGTTTTCGTCCGCCGGCAGAACATTTTGTTCGGTCATTTCCTGCAGGGAACTAAATTCGGAAGCTTCGGCCTTTTTGATTTCCGGCTCAAATTTGCATCTGACCGGGTCGGAAATGCGCTCGGCTTCAATCAGCGCCTGTCTTTCGGCAGCGAGTTCGTCGGGATGAACACGGGTGGCGAGCTGTTTTTCAAAGCCGGGGAGGTTGCGCAGGTTGGATACGGCGTCGGCAAAGGCGTCTTCAACCAGACGGATTTCGGCATTGTATTCGCCGTCGCTGACTTCGCCGTAGCCGGTTGAAGTTCCTTTCCAGTAAACGTTGGTTTTGGTTATGTCCATCAGCCGCCAGGTTACGGTCATTTCCGAAGAACCGGTGCGTTTGTCTTCGGCGGCGGACTTGTCCCAGTCGTATTCATCGCACAGGTTCATGTAATAGTCGGTAATTTCCGCGGTCAGGATATATTCGGGCAACGGTGAGGGACTGGTTTCCAGACACAGGCCGGAAGGCATTTTTCTGATCGGATAGCAGTTGCCGACCATTTTGTTGAAAATGGGAATGAACTTCATATCCTTCTGCATAATCCGCCCCTGATTGAGAATGGCGTCCTTTTAAAAACGGCGGCAGCCGAAAATGCGGAAACGGTATTGTCCGAGTTTGGTGGAGTAAGGCGTGTACTGTCTGCCTTTTTTGATGCGGAAATCGACGTATTCAAGGGTTATCGGGGCAAAATTTTTGCAATCGCGATAAACCGATTTGTAAATTTCGTCGTCATAGGCAACTTCGTAATTCCGTACGGCCGGTTTTTTGGGTTCGCAGTTGACGCATTTGGTGGTCGGGCAGTTGACGCAGCTGCCGCCGGGAAAGATACTGCCGTCTTTGTCTTTGGGGTTGCAGCTGGTGCATTCGCCGCCGGGAAAAATGCTGCCGTCCTTAGAGGAAGAAGCTGCGGTTTCAGGCTTGAAAAAGCTTTTGGCATTGCCGGCGGCAGCTGCTTTTCCGCAGGCGGAAAAGGTTCCGCAAAGCAGAACGGCCAAAAAGAGAAAAGATTTAACAGCCTGTTGATTTTTCATTATTTTTATCTCCTAAACTTGTCGGCCGGGCAGACGGCTGCGCAGCGCCAAAGCCTCAGCTACGTGCATTTTAAGAACTTTCGGCGTATTTTGCAAGTCCGCAATCGTTCTTGCTAACCGCAAAGTGCGGTGATAGGCCCGGGCGGAGAGTCCGGCCTTTTCGGCAAAGCCTATCAGCAGGGCGGAAGCGTCGCCGTCGAGGGCGGCGGCAGCTTCCAGCATGTCGCCCCGCAGCTGTGAATTGGTATTGAGTTCGGGATGCCCCATCCGGCGGAAGCGTTCAGCCTGAATTTCGCGGGCTTTGATGACTCTTTCTCTGATTGCGGCGGAACTTTCGCCCTTTTTGACGTCGTTCATTTCCCACGGGCTGACGGCCGGCACTTCAATATGGATGTCTATGCGGTCAAGAAGCGGGCCGGAAATGCGGGACTGGTACTCTTCAGCGCATTTGGGGGCGCGGCTGCAAGCCAGCGCCGGGTTGCCGAGATTGCCGCAGCGGCAGGGGTTCATAGCTGCAATCAACTGAAACCGCGCCGGGTAAACGGTATGGGCATTGACGCGCGAGATGGAAACGGAACCATTTTCGAGCGGTTGCCGCAGGGCTTCCAAAGCGGCGCGGCTGAATTCGGGTAGTTCGTCGAGAAACAGTACGCCGTTGTGCGCCAGCGAAATTTCGCCGGGCCGGGCTTTGCGACCGCCGCCGACCAGCGCCGGCGTGGAAGCGGAGTGGTGCGGATCGCGGAAAGGGCGTTCGAAACAAATTCCGCCGTTTTTAAGTTCGCCGGCAACGGAATGAATCATGCTGGTTTCCAATGCCTCGGCGGCCGTCAGCGGCGGCAGTATTGACGGCAGGCGTGCGGCCAGCATGGATTTTCCGGCGCCGGGAGGGCCAATCATAAGCAGGTTGTGTGCGCCGGCCGCGGCGATTTCAAGCGCCCGTTTGGCAGATTCCTGGTCTTTAACGTCGCTCATGTCCGGGAATAGGGTTTGACTTTCGGTTTTTTGTACCGTAGGAAAGGGAATGAGCTGCGAGCCTTTGAAATGGTTGACGAGGGAGAGCAGACTGTCGGGAGCGACAATGCTTTGCAAACCTGACCAGGCGGCTTCGGAACCGTTGGCAGCGGGGCAGATTAGGCCTTTGCCGCTGCGGTTGGCTTTGACGGCAGCCGGCAGGATGCCATTGACGGAAAGCAGCGAACCGTCAAGTCCGAGTTCGCCCAGGGCGATATAATCGGCCAGTTCTTCCTGCGGGATGACGCCCATGCCGGCCAGCAGGCCGAGAGCGACGGGCAGATCAAAATGCGAACCTTCCTTGAGCAGATCAGCCGGCGCAAGATTGAGCGTTATGCGTTTGGCCGGCAGGCTTAGACCCAGCGACTGCAGCGCGGCACGCACCCGTTCGCGGCTTTCGGCCACGGCCTTGTCGGGTAGGCCGACAATGGTAAAAGCCGGCAGGCCGGAAGAAATCTGCACCTGCAAATCGACATCAAGAATTTCCAATCCGTTGAAAGCGACTGTGTTGACCCGGGACAGCATGAGGCCCTACCAGCGGGGAGTCCTTTCCCCGTTGCGCCAGCGGCGGGTGGGGAAAGTGTCTTTGGTCAGCCGGTCGTATTTGGCAACCTTGTAAGGAATGTCGGTCAGGCGGACATAGTTGTTCTTTTCATAGAATTGTGCGCAGGTTTCGGCAGTTTCGTAAAAACTTTCGCGGCAGACGACGATGATGCGCGTTTTTAGGTTTTGGAGCCTTATGTCGCCGTTGTCGTTGGCATAGGTTTCTTTGGGAAGTGGCACCGGTTTGGTCGGCCGCATCAACGAGGGAGCGGAAGCGCAGCGCATGTCATCGGAGCAGGTCGAAAAATGCGGCAGCTTCGAGCATCCGCTTAAAAAAACGGTTAAAATCAAAGCGATGGCTGCAAATTTGTTCAACATTTAAACCTGTTCCCCCGGGCGTTTGCCGTTACTATAGCCCCAAAATGGTTAAAATTGTCTTATCGGTAAACAAAAGGCTTGCAAAAATAAAGTTTTAGGGTATATTCGCAGACGTCCCTTGCCGCAGGACACTGAGCATAAAAACGACAAAGCGTCTGCGGCTATACAAGAACCCGGCTCTCCGGAGCCATTTGTTGAGAATCCATAAGGAGATATTTTATATGTCTAATTACGAAAGCGTGCTGATTGCACGTCAGGACCTCGGCACTTCTCAGGTTAACAACATTGTTTCGGAACTGAGCGATGTTATTAAGAAAGAAGGCGGCGAGGTTGTCAAAGTCGATAACTGGGGTCTGAAAAACCTGGCTTACCGCATTAAGAAAAACCGCAAGGGCCATTATGTTCTGATGAACATCACTGCACCGGCCAACGCCATTGCAGAATTTGAAAGAATCATGAGATTCAACGAAGATATCATCCGCTACATGACTGTCAAGGTTGAGGAATTCAACGACCTTTCTTCTGCCGAAGACAGAGAAACTGTAGAAGAATAGGAGAAATATAATGGCTAAACAAGTATTTTTCAGAAGAAAAAAAGCATGTCCGTTTTCCGGTGAAGACGGTTTGAAGATTGACTATAAGGATGTTAAGCTGCTTTCCCGTTATATTTCGGAAAAAGGCAAGATTATTCCCAGCCGTATCACGGCCGTTTCCGCCAAGAAACAGAGAGAACTGGCCCGCGCCATCAAACGCGCCCGCTATCTGGCTCTGCTTCCCTATGTTGCGGCTTAAGGAGAAATGCGATGGAAGTTATCCTTTTAGAACATGTTGAAAAACTGGGTAAAATGGGCGACAAAGTAACCGTTAAAAACGGTTATGCCCGCAACTACCTGCTGCCTCAGAACAAAGCTCTGCGCGCTACCGAAGCCAACGTTGCCTTCTATGAAAAGAAGAAAGCCGAGCTTGAAGCCCACAACAAGGCTTTGTTTGACGAAGCATCCAAAAAGGCCGAAGCCCTTCAGGGCTACAGTGCCGTTCTGGTTCGTCAGGCAGCCGAAACCGGTCAGCTGTACGGTTCTGTTACCATTCGTGACATTGCCGCCGCCATCAAGGCCGCCGGTTTTGACGTTGAACGCCGCTGCGTTTATCTGGAGAAGCCGATTAAAGACCTCGGCATTTATCAGGTAAAACTGAACCTGCATCCGGAAGTATCGCAGACGATTCTGGTTAATGTTGCCAGAACCGAAGACGATGCCAAGAAACAGGAAAAGGCTTACAACAAAGAATAGTTTTTAAGCTATGAAGAGAAAAAAGGCCGGCTTTTCAGCCGGTCTTTTTTGTGCTTCAAAAACCTTGTTTGGCGGGATACACAGGGCAATATACAGGATTCTGACCATATGTGTCTGCTGAGCAATAAATCCTAGTTTTCCAAGATTGAAACCTTTATTCAAATAATTTTTTTATCTCTTTTTCTGTTTGTAAAATGAAAAAATCTGAAAATAAAAGTTCGTGTAACAAGCGGGAAATGCTCTTATCTATGTAATCTTTACGGACTTGCGCAAGTAATTGACATATAAAGAAAAGGTCGCTTGGGGCGACTTTATCTTACATGGCGGGAATCGTTAATTACAAAACTTCGCGGCGGCCGACATGGTCGGCGGCGGAGATAATGCCTTCCTCTTCCATTTTGTCAATCAGCGAAGCCGCACGATTGTAGCCGATGCGAAGCTTGCGCTGAATATAGCTGGTGGAGGCTTTTTTGTCGTTTTGGACGATGGCGACGGCCTGAGCGTACAAATCTTCGTCGGAACCGGCGGCAAAATCGCCCTTGTCGAAGACGGAGCCGCCGTCTTTTTCGGAAAGTTCGCCTTCGGTAACGCCGGAAACATATTCAGGTTCGCGCTGGGCTTTCAGAAATTCGACGACTTTTTCAACTTCGCTGTCTTTAACGAAAGAGCCGTGGACGCGAATCGGACGTTGTCCGGCCGGCATATAAAGCATATCGCCCATGCCGAGCAGCTGTTCGGCACCCTGTTCGCCCAAAATGGTACGGCTGTCGATTTTGGAAGTGACCTGAAAGCTGATACGGGTCGGGAAATTGGCTTTAATCGTGCCGGTAATGACGTCGACGGACGGTCTTTGGGTGGACATGATCAAATGCAGGCCGGCGGCGCGCGCCATTTGAGCCAGGCGCTGGATTGCGGCTTCCACGTCTTTGCCGGCAACCAGCATAAGGTCTGCCATTTCGTCAACGACAATTACAATATACGGCAACGGCGTGAGGTCAAGTTCCTGTTTTTCGAAAATCGGTTTGCCGGTTTCGGCGTCGAAGCCTGTTTGTACCGTGCGTTCGATTTTTTCGCCGCTGGCTTTCAGTTCCTGAAGTTTCTGGTTGTAACCGGCAATGTTGCGGACATTGAGCTGAGCCATGGCGCGGTAACGGTCTTCCATTTCCTTAACCGCCCATTTGAGGCCGATAACGGCTTTGGCCGGGTCGGTAATGACCGGCGTCAGCAGATGCGGAATGCCGTTGTACATTGAAAACTCAAGCATTTTCGGGTCAATCATGATCAGTTTGCATTCTTCGGGCCGCATGCGGTAGAGCAAAGACAAAATCATGGTGTTGACGCCGACGGATTTACCGGAACCGGTGGTACCGGCAACCAGCAGGTGCGGCATTTTGGCAAGGTCGGCATAAACGTTGCGGCCGCCGATGTCTTTGCCGAGGACGACGTTGAGCGTGTTTTTGGTTTCGCGGAAGGCCGGGTCTTCCAGAAGGTCTTTGAACCAGACGGTTTCACGGTTTTTGTTCGGCATTTCAATGCCGATGGTATTGGAACCGGGAACGACGGCAATACGCACCGAAACCGCCGACATAGAGCGGGCAATGTCGTCGGCGAGGCCGATGACGCGGGCAGTTTTGGTGCCCGGAGCCGGTTCGAGTTCGTAGAGGGTAACGACAGGTCCGGGGCGGACTTTGACAATTTTGCCGTTGACGCCGAATTCCTGCAGAACGTTTTCCAAATCGCGGGCGATGCTTTCCAGTTCTTTTTCGCTGATTTGATTGCCGCCTTTGTCTTTGGGGCGGGAAAGCAGATTGACGTCCGGGTACAGGTAACCGTCGTCAATTTCCTTTTTCTTCGGTGCGGCGGCTGTCGGAGCCTTGCGTGTTTCCATCGCCGGTTCGGCCTCTTTGTCCGCTTTGACTTTCGGTTCTTTGCGTTCTTTGGGCGCTTTTTCCTTTTTGGTTTTGACAACCAGCCCTTCCTCTTCCGTTTTCGGATGCCGGCGCTTGAACAGCAGAGCAATGATCCTTCCGCAGAGACGGAGAACTTTCCAGACGCAGACAATAAAGCCGCGAAAACCGCGATACCAGGTTTTGTAAGTTATGCCGACGGCAAAGTTGAACGAAAGCAGGCTCAGGCAGAAGCTGACCAGCAGCAGGATTTCGCGTCGGTACGGGAAGTTGAAAATGTTGGCCGAGTTCATGCTGAGCGAGGCAAACAGGCGGCCGATACTGCCGCCGAGGCGGTATTGCCCGAAATATTCGGAAGGCAGCAGGCCGAGAAAAACGGCAAAGAAAATTGAACCGAGGAAAAAGGCGAGTATGCGGGCGTAAGGATGCAGAAACTCGCGCAGACGCAGACAATTGTACCCCCATGATATCGGCGCGATAAGGAAGACGGCCAGCGAAATTCCCCAATAGGTAACGATAAAGTCGGCAAGGTTGGAACCAAAGCTGCCGAGATAGTTGTGAATTTGCCGGGAGGTGGCGACGTTGGCGGAAGCGTCTGCGGCGTCATAGCCGACGAGGCTGGCGAAAGCCGCCAGCGTAAGCGTTATGATAAAGGCGCCGAACAACCGCCACAGAACTTTGTTCAAAAAGCTTTTTTCCTTTTTGCGATTTGATTTTTTAGCCATAATCCTCACCTGAAAATCGTCCGAATTTGCGGCAATTTTAGCAGGAAATCATCAAGAAACTATTAACAATTTGTATTATAGCTTTTCAGCGGTTGTAACGCTGGTCAAAATTTTGCAGGATTTCCGCCGGTATACCGCCGCTTTTGCGCAGGCGCTTGGCAAAACCGTTGACGGCATAGCAGCTCCAATAATAGAAACGTTTGTGCAGCGGAATTGATTTTTCGCGGAGGTAGTTGTTGAGCATATTGAAAGCCATGCGGGCTTTATTGCCGCTGAGCTGGCTGCTGCGGACGCGATACAGCATCATAACCCGGGGAATGCCGTAGGATTTAAAACCGCGGCGCATCAGTGACATCCATGCAGCCGTATCTTCGGAAAGGGTTCTTTTTTCGGGAAAGGGCACGGTTTTGCCAATTTGCCGGCGGTCGACCATTACGGTTGACAGGCCGAGCTGAGTGGTCTTCATCAGCTTTTTGAGGTCAACTTCCCTGTCAACTTTAAGGTGTCCGCGCGGCAGAAGTTTTCCTTCGGCATTGATAAAGGCATATTCGGTATGCGAAATGGGGTATTTGTTTTTGAGCATGAAGATTACCTGTGTCGAAAGCTTGTCTTTTGACCAGACGTCGTCGCCGTCCAGAAAGGCCAGAAAACGCCCTTCGGCGTGTTTGACGGCGGAAAGGCGGCTGAGACTGACGCCACGGTTTTTTTCGCTGCGGAAAAAACGGATACGGGAATCTTCCTCCGCCAGTTTACGGCAGATTTCCGGGGTTTTGTCGGTCGAACCGTCGTCCCAGAGGATAAGTTCCCAATCGGCGTAATTTTGAGCCCGGACGGAAGCGATGGTTTCTTCCAGATATTGCGCGCAGTTGTAAACCGGCGTGATGACGGAGACTTTGTGCATAACCTTTTCTTTCAAAAAACAAGACATTGTAACAGATTGCGGGCAATTATGCAAGAGCGTGGCGTTATGTCCGGGATTTAAAAACTTGACTTTTGAGCAATATTCTTTAAACCTGAATCCCGATATTTTAATAATTTGAAGGTTTATTCAATGAAATATGCATTTGTATTTCCCGGACAAGGTTCACAGTTTGTCGGTATGGGAAAAGAACTGGCAGAGAATTTTAAAACTGCCAAGGAGGTATTTCAGGAAGTCAACGACGCCCTCTCTCAGGATTTGTTCAAACTGATGGTCGAAGGACCGGAAAACGAGCTGACGCTTACGGCCAATGCCCAGCCTGCTCTGATGGCCAATTCTATGGCGATTGTGCGCGTTCTGGAAAAAGATTTCGGCGTTAAACTGAAAGATAAGGCCGCTTTTGTTGCCGGTCATT
>ULTQ01032618.1_pt1 | contig 12500 bp, 7 predicted proteins | sample 1957731 | NCBI WGS metagenome assembly ULTQ01 (sample SAMEA4835738, study PRJEB28245) | human gut metagenome | biome: gut microbiome; material: fecal sample | place: Denmark | collected 2008 | reverse complement strand
GTGTACTGCTCACGCTCCAAACCGAGCTTCTCACTCACAAAACGATTACCGAAAGCACGCCAGTCGTAATCAGGATAAGCCACATGATGGGCATTGAAGTTGCCCGTCGCACCACCAAACTTCGCCGTGATCTTTTCAGCCTTCAACGTGTTGAGCTGTTCGGTCAGACGGTAAACGTAGACCATAATTTCTTTACCGAGGCGTGTGGGAGAAGCAGGCTGTCCATGAGTCTTAGCGAGCATCGGCACGTCTTTCCACTCGTCCGCATAAGCCTGAAGCTGGGCGATAAGTTCCTCCACCTGGGGATAGAACACTTTGTGAAGCGCCTCCTTCAAAGCCAAAGGCACAGAAGTGTTGTTGATATCCTGAGAGGTGAGACCGAAATGCACAAATTCCTTAAAGCTTTCGAGCCCGCCGATAGCATCAAACTGCTCTTTGATATAGTACTCCACAGCCTTGACATCGTGATTGGTTATCTTCTCGATATCCTTCACGCGCTGTGCACCTTTCTCATCAAATTTGAGATAGATATCACGAAGGCGGGGGAAAAGGCTGTGATCAAACGGCTTGAGTTGCGGAAGGGGAAGCTCACAGAGCGTGATGAAATATTCTATTTCAACACGGATGCGATAGCGGATGAGCGCATACTCTGAAAAATAATCGGCAAGAGCTTCGGTCTTGCTTCTGTAACGACCGTCAATAGGCGAGATTGCCGTCAATACATCGAGATTCATAGGAACAAGTGTTATAATACGTATTACCTAATTGTTATATTCTAATTTATAAAAACGCGTTCTATAATTAATTATACGTGCAAAATTACAAAATATCATTGAGAGAGCGGGCAAAAGGCTTGAAAATTTAGGAGATGATAACAAAAAATCCCGCAGCAGCCGAAGCCACTACGGGAACCACCCCTGTGGGCGTTGACGGATTCGAACCGCCGACCCTCTGCTTGTAAGGCAGATGCTCTAAACCAACTGAGCTAAACGCCCTTGTTTCTTAATTGTGGGTGCAAAGGTACGAAGATTTTACCAATGCGCCAAACATTTTGCCAAGTTTTTTTTGAAAAACTTATCCCAACATTGTTTCAATATCCTTTTGCTTGATGATACACAGTGTCGCATGGCCGTCGGGCGTATAGTTGACATTCGTGCACTGAAAGAGTTGGTTAACAATATTTTCCATCTCCTCATTCGTCAGTACTTGTCCATAGGGAATGGCCGCGGCACGCGCCAATGACAGCGCCATGTCCTCCTGAATCTTAGACAACCGGCTATCCGCATCAGCATCGGTGAAGATCTCATGCAGCAGACTGACAACATCCACGCCTTCCAAGCCTTCCGGAATGGCATTGACAGCATAAGAAGAGGCACCTAACGGAGAGAGTTCGAAACCAACGAGCGCCACCTCATCCTTGATCGTCGTGAAAACGACCATCTCTTTCGGCGTGAGGTCGATCGACTGCGGGAAGAGCACTTTCTGAGAATGCATCTTGTGGGCAGCCAAACGGGTAAGATAGTCTTCATAAAGGATCCGGATATGGGCACGATGCTGGTCAACGACCATCAGCCCCGACTTCACGGCGGTCATGATATATTTGCCCTTGTACTGATAGTGCAGCGGTGCCTTCTCTTCTATCTCCTCGGCCTTGTCTTCCTGCGCTGGCCCAAAGAAGAGCCCGCCGTCCTTATCCTGCGTATCGTCCTGACTGACAAAGGATGCAGCAGATATCGGACCTGCGAAAATAGTCGATTCCTCGTGAGAAGCGGGACTTCCAAAAGACGAAGCCGTGCTTTTAGGAGTCGGCGTGAATGGATTATACTGTGGGTCAAAGTCCACCTTAGGCATCGAGAACGGACCGCCCTGAGCATCCGGCTGAAAGAGCGGGATATCAGGCTTCCCTTCTGTATCGAAGTCAATCGTAGAAGCTCCGCTGAACGAGCCGATAGCATCGCGCACCGCAGCTAAAAGAATCTGATAAACGGTCTGCTCGTTCTCAAACTTTATCTCAGTCTTTGTCGGATGGATATTCACGTCAATGTCGTGTGGATTGACATCAAAATAGATGAAGTAAGGCACTTGCTCGCCTTGAGGCACCAAACGCTCATAGACACTTTGCACCGCCTTGTGGAAATAAGGATGGCGCATATAACGGCCATTGACAAAGAAGAACTGTTTAGCGCCTTTCTTCTTGGCCGACTCCGGTTTCCCAACAAAGCCAGAGAGTCCACAGACAGAGGTCTCGACCTTCAAAGGCAACAGATCAGCATTGATACGCTTACCGAAGACATCCACAATACGCTGCCGTAATGATCCCGGTCGAAGATCATACAGCTCTGAGCCATTGGACTGAAACGTAAAGCCTATCTCCGGATAAACAAGAACAATCCGCTCAAAAGCTGAGAGAATATGGTTCAGCTCCGTCGCATTCGACTTCAGAAATTTACGACGGGCGGGAACATTGAAGAACAGGTTCTCCACCTTGAAGTTGGCTCCCTGCGGACAGGCACAAGGCTCCTGTGATTGAACTTTAGACCCGGAGATGACAATGTCAGTGCCCAAAGTGTCATCCGCCATGCGCGTCTTTAGCTCTACCTGTGAGACAGCAACGATCGAAGGCAGTGCCTCGCCCCGGAAGCCCATAGTATGGAGGTTGAAAAGATCGTCCGCCTTACGGATCTTTGATGTGGCATGGCGCTCGAAAGCAAGACGCGCATCCGTCTCAGACATACCTTTGCCATCATCAATCACTTGGATAGAAGTACGTCCGGCATCCACTACAGAGACATCAATATGATGTGCCCCCGCATCCACGGCATTCTCAACCAGTTCCTTGATGACACTGGCAGGACGCTGAATGACCTCTCCTGCAGCTATCTGATTAGCAACAGAATCGGGAAGAAGTTGGATAACATCAGACATAATACGAATATCTAAGTAAACTATTATTTAGACGACTTAATCTCTTTTTTACTCGATCCGGCTTTTTGCGTGTCAGCCAACGCCGTCACGGCCTTCTCCTTATTGGGCAAGGTCTGAAGGGGCGGAGCATGACGCTTGAGGATTCTCAGCGACGAGCCTCCCGGCTTACCCCGCCAGACAAAGACATCGTCCGGATTCTTCGGCCGAAGATCATCAAACCACACGAAGACATCAAGTTTCTCTTTCCCCGGCGGAATCTGCGTCATAGGGTATAGGGTGCCTTGCGCCTTCGGCATCCAAATACGTTCCAACTGTCGTTTTGGAGAGATGAACATACGCATCGTGTCCGACTCCACATAATTGAGCCCGATGAGTGTCGAATCACCGCTGTCCGTAGGATAGAAAATGGCCCTCACATTGCTCACGGCATCACTTCTGCGAATATTACCGTGGTCGAAGTAAGCATAGATCTCCTTTGAAGAGACCTGGTTATAGTGGGTGCTGTCTTTCATAAGTTCAATAGACAGCGCCTGGCCGATAACATGAGCCTCACGCACCGTAGAGTCGTTGGTATAGACAAGAATCTTCTCCCCGGTGAGCTGACGGCCGTCACTCCACGTGATAGGGTCTTTATACATCGTCAGACACGAGTCGCGCGTGTCATAGACGAGCGAGTCGCACATTGCCTGAAAATCTCTTCTGAAGGCGCGCGCATGAAAATAGCCATGAACCTTTCGATAGACACTGTCCGTATTGATGTGAAACGTCTCCAAGCGCAACGTATCGGCATGCATATAAAGGGTGTCTTTCTGAGAGAAGTCAACGACGAGCGCCTTCTTCGTGGCATAACCCTTACCGGTCTTTTCATTATAGTTGACTTCTCCCGCCGTGAGCTTGTTCTTGTTTTTTGAATCAACGAAGATGACGTTGCCGTAACCATGGTTCTGCCCTGTGGCACTATTATAATATAATGTGTCACCGGTGATAGTCTTTTCCTTGTTGACCACCGTCGAGCGTCCGAAGAGCCTTGCACGATCCGTGCGGGTGTTGAAGAACGCGTCAGTCGTTTTCACGATACCATCCTTACTGCGGATAATAGATGGCCCGGGCTTGCCCATACCGCGGTTGGGCGTATACATACCCACGATATGCGCTATCGACTTTTTCGTATCATAATACAAGGTATCGGTAGAGACCCGGTTCTTGGGCGTATGAAGCTGTACATCATAATAGAACACAGCCTCGCGCGTATCCGTATTGTACTCGCCCCAGTCGGCTGAAAGCTTGTTTCTGTAGTCAACAAGCCGTCCTCCCTTAAAGAAATAAGCATTATTGTACAGACGGTCATAATTGAGGCTGTCTGTATAAAGTGTCTGCCCCCGATGCTTGAGCACTACATCCTTTCGCGCCTCCATCATCTGTCCCTCGCCGTCGTACCACGCGTTGTCACATGTCAGCGACAAGGTGTCACCCTGACGGAAGCGCACGTGGCCGAAGGCACGAAACGAGTTGGTTGCCTGATAATAATAAGCACTGTCGCAGAGCAATGTCGCACCTCTGTTGACAAAATGCACATGTCCCTTAGCTATCTGCGCATCGGGATTAGGACCGTATTCGTCATACTTCAGTTCATCCGCATGCCTCAAGTACACACGCGTATCAACCTGCTTCGGCACCCTCCGCTTCCGTGCGGGCGTCATTGCAAAGACAACAGCAACCGCAAAAAGGAAGAGCAACAATATGCTGGCTCTTCCCCTGTTTCTTAAGATTTTACCCATCCCTGGTATTCATATTTCCCCGGCACACGATACTGGGGCAGCATCCTTACATACGTGTGCTTGATCTTGTCAACCACCCAGTCGTGGATCGTCTTTTCCCGTTCTTTATTGAGCACGACATCCTTCATCACTTGGAAGTCTTCCGTGATCGTTGCCTTGTGACCTAACGTACGGCTCTTGAGCTTCACCACCGCCACAACGGTCTTACCCTTGGAGTTGATCATCTCAAAAGGCTTGGAGATCTCGTTCACCTTCATCGTGTCAACGACTCTCGCCACTTCAGTAGGCAGATCCTTCATTTGGAAGCGGGATGTCATGCCGGTAGAAGTATTGTTGGACATCAGGCCTTCGTTGTTACGCGTATCCTTATCATCCGAGAGATAAGAGGCGGCTTGCTCAAACGTAAACTTCCCCGCATGGATATCGTTCGTGATAGAATCGAGGCGGTGCGTAGCAGCGTCAATCTCATCCTGCGACACCTTCGGCTTCAGAAGAATATGGCGCACATTGATCTTGTCTCCACGCTTGTCCACCAATTGAATGATGTGATAACCAAACTCCGACTCGACAATCTTAGAGATTTTCTTCGGATCGGTGAGGTTGAAAGCCACGGCGGCGAAGTCAGGATCAAGGATACCGCGCCCGACATAACCTAACTCACCTCCCTGACGCGCTGACCCCGGATCCTCCGAATAGAGGCGTGCCAAGGTAGAGAACGTCGTCTCTCCCTTGTTCACACGATCCGTGAAGCTGCGCAGCTCATCCTTGACACGATTGATCTCCGCCTGCTTGATACGCGGTGCACTGACAAGAATCTCGACCTCCACCTCCGTAGGGACAAAAGGAATGCTGTCTTGAGGAAGGTTACGGAAATAAGCACGCACATCGGCCGGTGTCACCTTCACATCCTTCACCAAATTCTCTTTCATCTTCTGAATGAGCTGTTGGTCACGGAACTGGTCATGCAGATCCGAGCGCATGTCGTTGATGCTCTGCTTACGATATTCCTCCAGCTTCTCCTTGGAGCCTGCCATCTCTATCCATCGGTTAATCTGCTGGTTTACGCCTTGAGCGATCTCAGCCTCGGTAACCTGGATGGAGTCGATCTCTGCCTGATGCAGAAAGAGCTTCTGAACAGCAATCTGCTCAGGGATAGAGAAGTCGGGATCATTGCCGAAGCTTATACCCTCGGCAAGACCCTGCATACGCATCTCTTCCACATCCGACTTCAGGATAGGCTCATCGCCGACAACCCATATCACCTCATCGATGACAGAAGACTGTGGCACCACAGCCCCTTGCTTTGAGGAGTCGGTGCTTGCCTTAACACTGTCCGACGCTGCGGAGAAAGAAGATGATATTCTTCCAGACGGCACAGCCATTGCCGCAAGCGCGACAATGACTACTGCTGTTGATAAAAATGTTTTTCTTATATTCATGCTTTATTCTTCACCCGGACGCGAATAGTTAGGTGCCTCCGAGGTAATTGTGATGTCGTGGGGATGACTCTCCAGAACACCGGCATTAGTAATACGCGTGAACTTAGCGTTGTGGAGCTCGTCGATGTTGTGAGCACCGCAATAGCCCATGCCTGACCGCAAGCCACCCGTCAACTGATATACAACTTCCTGAACCGTTCCCTTATAAGGCACACGTCCTGCGATACCTTCGGGTACGAGCTTCTTGACGTCTGTCGTATCGCTTTGGAAATAACGGTCCTTGGAACCGTTCTTCTGACCCATAGCCTCGAGCGAACCCATACCGCGATAAGTCTTAAACTTACGGCCGTTATAGATGATCGTGTCACCGGGGCTCTCCTCCGTGCCGGCCACGAGCGAGCCGATCATGCAGCAGTTGCCGCCGGCTGCCAAAGCCTTCACGATGTCACCGGAATAACGCAGGCCACCGTCAGCGATAAGAGGCACGTCCGTGTCTTTCAGCACACTGTAGACATCGTAGACAGCAGAGAGCTGGGGCACACCGACACCCGCAACGACACGTGTCGTGCAGATTGAACCCGGACCGATACCGACCTTCACACCGTCAGCACCATTGTCGTAGAGATACTTGGCAGCCTCACCTGTCGCAATGTTACCTACGACGACATCGAGCTGAGGGAAGGCGTTCTTCACCTCGTGGAGCTTGCCGATGACACCGGCGGAGTGACCGTGAGCCGTATCGATGACAATCGCGTCAACACCCGCGTCTACCAGTGCCTGCGCACGCTCTAACGTATCCACGGTGACACCTACACCCGCAGCCACCCGCAGACGGCCCTTGTCGTCCTTGCAGGCATTGGGCTTGTCCTTGGCCTTGGTGATATCTTTATAAGTGATAAGGCCGATGAGATGATTATCGCCATCCACAACGGGGAGCTTCTCAATCTTGTTCTCCTGCAGGATCTGCGCGGCGTTGGAGAGGTCTGTCTGCTGATGGGTCGTGACGAGGTTTTCCTTCGTCATCACCTCATCCACGAGACGGTCCATGTGGCGCTCGAAACGCAGGTCACGGTTCGTGACGATACCCACGAGATGGTTTTCGCCATCCACAACAGGAATACCGCCGATATGGTATTCAGCCATCATCCTCAGTGCGTCGCGCACGGTCTTGCCGCGACGAATTGTCACAGGGTCGTAGATCATACCGTTCTCTGCCCGCTTGACGATAGCCACCTGACGAGCCTGCTCGTCGATCGGCATATTCTTATGTATGACACCGATGCCACCCTCACGTGCGATAGCAATAGCCATCGACGACTCCGTAACAGTGTCCATGGCAGCCGTCACAAAGGGGATGTTAAGCTGGATGTGCCGTGAGAACCTTGCCTGAAGGCTCACTTGCTTGGGCAGTACATTAGAATAAGCAGGGATAAGGAGGACGTCGTCGAAAGTGAGACCGTCCATAACGATTTTATCTGCAACAAATGATGACATAGATAGTAACCTTATAAATTTATTGCATGCAAAATTAGTAATAAATCGGCACATAAGGTACCATTAGTGCTATAAAAAGAGTTAAGAGGAAAGAATGAAGCGGAAAGAGCAATGATCCTAAAAAAAGAGGGCGGCTCAACCGCCGCCCTACATAGCTTCTATAGTTTTTATAGCCTCTATAGCTTCTATAATATAACCTTTAATTACCGGCATCGGAGAGAAACTTGATGAGCCCTAAGCGTGCTTTCTCCTCCGCCGTGAGCCCGTCATCGTCATCGTAGATATCCACGGTGTCGATAGCCTTGTCAATATCATCGCTGTCACTGTGACGGAAGTAGTCAAGGATATCCTGCATCTCATCCTGATCGACGACATCCTCGTCGTTGACATAATAATCGATGTTGACCTTCGTTCCACTGTTCACGATCGACTCGATATCATCAAGCAGGTCGTCGAAATCAAGACCCTGCGTCTCCGCGATATCCTCCAGCGGAATGCGGCGGTCGATCATCTCAATGATCTTCAGTTTGCGCTTCGACTTGTTCGGTATCGTGATGACACGCATGATGTCCGAGCGCTGTATGTCGTTCTCCTCACAATACTTCTTGATGAAGTCGACGAACGGCTTCCCAAACTTACGGGCCTTGCCCTGCCCTACGCCCTGAATCTGCTGGAGCTCCTCCATAGTCTGTGGGAAGGTGGTAGCCATCTGCGTGAGCGAGATGTCCTGAAATACGACATAAGGCGGAAGGTTGTGCTTCTTCGCCACGTCGTGCCGCAACCCTTTGAGCTGCTGGTAAAGCCCCATGTCAAGCGCGGAGGTTCCGCCCTCCCCACTCTCTTCACTGTCCACAAACTCACGGTCGGGCACTACCATGAATGGGCGGGGCTCCTTGAGCCATTCCCGCCCCGAAGCGGTGATCTTCAGCAAACCGTAGTTTTCAATATCTTTTCGGATGAATCCCGCGATCATGCCTTGTCGGATGACCGGATTCCAAATTGAGGAGGCCTCATCGTTGATGGCCTTGCCATTGCCAAACTCCGGCAGCTTGTCGTTGCCGTCACTCACAATATGATCCGTGGCACGCCCGCGCACGAAGTCGACGACATAGGTTTGCTCATACTTGCCTTTGAGCGCGCTGATCGCCTCCAACACACACTCTAAGGCATCGGTAGCCTCCACGTACTTCTTCGGGTGCTTGCAGTTGTCGCAATTGCCACAGTTGTCTTTTGGATAGGGCTCGCCAAAATAATTGAGCAGAACCTTTCGCCGGCATACGGCTGTCTCCGCGTATGCCTTCGTCTCTTCCAGGAGCTGGCGGCCGATCTCTTTCTCCGTCTCACTCTTAGAGTCCATAAACTTACTAAGCTTCTTCAAGTCCTTCGGCGAATAGAACGCGATGCAGATGCCCTCTCCCCCATCGCGGCCGGCACGTCCCGTTTCCTGATAATAACCTTCAAGACTCTTGGGAATGTCATAATGAATGACAAAGCGTACGTCGGGCTTGTCGATACCCATTCCGAAGGCAATGGTCGCCACGATGATGTCGATGTTCTCCTTCAGGAAGTCGTCCTGCGTCTTCGCCCGCACATCATTGTCAAGTCCCGCATGATAAGGAGCGGCACGGAACCCATTGAGGCAAAGTTTTTTGGCGAGCTCTTCCACTTTCTTTCGCGAGAGACAGTAGATGATGCCGCTCTTCCCGGGATGTTGCTTGATAAACTTGATGATCTGGCTGTCGGTATCTTCGTCGCTCACCTTCTGCCGCACCTCATAATAAAGATTCGGACGGTTGAAGGAGCTCTTGAACTCTTTCGCGTCCGGCATGCCCAAGTTGCTCTTGATATCCATCCGCACCTTGTCCGTAGCCGTAGCCGTAAGAGCTATAACAGGAATATGCTCCACGCCTCGCGCCGCGGCGATCTTGTCTATCGTAGGCTTGATGTTGCGGTATTCGGGACGGAAATCATGTCCCCACTCAGAGATGCAATGAGCCTCGTCAACGGCTATGAAAGAGATCTTGAACGACTCAAAGAAAGGCAGGTTGTCCTCTTTGTTCAGAGATTCCGGAGCCACATAGAGCAATTTCGTCTTGCCCTCCTTGACATCCTTCTCCACCCGGTTCACGGCCGCACGGTTGAGCGAAGAGTTAAGATAATGAGCCACGGAGTCGTCCTCACTGTATCCGTTGATGACATCGACCTGATTCTTCATCAAGGCTATGAGCGGCGACACGACAATGGCCGTGCCGTCCATCATCAGCGAGGGCAACTGGTAACAAAGACTCTTACCGCCTCCTGTAGGCATGAGCACAAAGGTGTCGTTGCCGGCCATGAGATGGTTGATGATGTCTTTTTGGTCGCCTTTGAATGAGTCGAACCCGAAATATTTCTTTAATGCTTCAGTAAGATCCAATTTCATAGTAACGTTGTTTAGGGATGGCATAGGGGGGGGGACGAAGCCGGCCTTAGGCCGACTCCAATTTCTGCAAGTGTGCTTTTTCCAACTGCTTCTTGGCGTAGTCAAGCGTCACTTCAAACTTCTTGATACGCTTCGAAGGAATCTCGTACATCGCATCCATGATGATAGCCTCCACGATAGACCGGAGCCCACGCGCGCCGAGCTTATATTCCACGGCCTTGTCGACGATATAGTCGAGGCTGTCCTCATCAAACGTCAGCGTGATGCCGTCCATCTCGAAAAGCTTTGTGTACTGCTTGATGATCGAGTTTTTCGGCTCCGTCAGGATACGCCTCAGCGCTGCCTTGTCGAGCGGATTGAGATAAGTGAGCACGGGCAGACGGCCGATGAGCTCAGGGATCAGACCGAACGACTTGAGGTCTGTCGGCACAATATATTTCATGAGATCCTTCTTGTCTACGTTGCGGGCGTTCTGCACCGAGTTGTAACCCACTACATGGGTGTTCAGGCGCTGCGCGATCTTCCGCTCAATTCCGTCGAAAGCACCGCCGCAGATGAAGAGGATATTCTTCGTGTTCACATGGATATACTCCTGATCGGGATGCTTGCGTCCACCCTGTGGCGGCACGTTGACCATCGTGCCCTCAAGCAGTTTGAGAAGCGCCTGCTGCACACCCTCACCGCTGACATCACGCGTGATGGAGGGGTTGTCACTCTTGCGCGCGATCTTGTCAATCTCATCGATGAATACGATGCCGCGCTCTGCCGCTGCCACATTATAATTAGCAACCTGTAGCAGGCGGGAGAGAATGCTCTCCACGTCCTCACCCACATAGCCGGCCTCGGTGAACACCGTGGCATCGACGATCGTGAACGGCACATCGAGCAGACGGGCGATGGTACGGGCGAGCAAGGTCTTACCCGTTCCCGTAGAGCCCACCATGATGATGTTGCTCTTCTCGATCTCCACGCCGTCGTTGGTCTCCGGCTGCTGCAGACGCTTGTAGTGGTTGTACACAGCTACGGAGAGATAGCGCTTAGCCTCATCCTGACCGATGACATACTGGTCGAGATATTTCTTGATCTCCACCGGCTTTGGTATCTTCGTCTTCGGACGGTAAGGGGTAGCATCGGCATGCTGCTGATTGCCGAGCACACCGGTCTGCTGCACTATCTTGTAAGCCTGCTGAACGCAATCCTCACAGATATAACCATTGATACCTGTGATGAGCAGTTTCACCTGATCCTCACTGCGCCCGCAGAAACTACATGTTTTCTTTTTCATTTGTCTTTCTTCTCTTTTTCGTTTATCGACCGTATTGCTTGAAGAACGGGGTCTCACCCGATCATTTCTTCTTCAGCACCTGGTCGATCATGCCGTACTCCTTAGCCTCCTCGGCTGTCATCCAGTAGTTACGGTCAGAGTCCTTATACACCTTGTCGTAAGGCTGATGCGAATGCTCTGAAATAATGGTGTAGAGCTCCTTCTTGAACTTCAGGATCTCCTTGGCCTCAATCTCGATATCCGAAGCCTGACCCTGCACGCCGCCGAGCGGCTGATGGATCATCACGCGGCTGTGAGGCAGTGCCGAGCGCTTACCCTCCGTACCGGAGACAAGGAGCACGGCGGCCATCGATGCGGCCATACCGGTGCAGATCGTTGCCACGTCTGAGGTGATAAACTGCATCGTGTCGTAGATGCCCAGACCTGCCGTGACAGAGCCGCCGGGAGAGTTGACATAGATAGAGATGTCCTTGCCATTGTCCACAGAGTCGAGATAGAGCAACTGCGCCTGCAGCGTGTTGGCCGTGTAGTCGTCGATCTCCGTGCCGAGGAAGATGATGCGGTCCATCATCAGGCGGGAGAAGACATCCATCTGCGTAACATTGAGCTGACGCTCCTCAAGGATATATGGGTTGAGGTACTGCTGCTGTGCCTTCACCACATCGTCGAGCACCAAGCCGTTCATTCCAAGTTTCTTGGTAGCAAACTTTCTAAAGTCGTTGTTCATTATTTTCCTTCTTTTTAGTTCAACAAACCGTGGGAAAAATCCCACATTGGTTTCATTGATTGCAAACATCATGCCAAGAATATTTATTTTTTCTTGCCCATGTTTGATATTTCATTATACAAAGATAACTGTTTTTTCTCAGAAACCAAAAGATTTACCGAATATTTTTTTGAAGTATCTATTTAAGTGCAAGGCTTTTCAGGGGATCGCAGCCCTCCGCCGCGAAGAAACAACGACCCTTCCAACTGCCAAGATACAACAGGTCCCGCCTGGAATGAACCAGGCGGGACCTGTAATGATCTGAGCTATCGCTCAGACACCTTCTATAGCTTCTATAATGTCTATAGTGTCTATAGCTTCTATAGCATCCGGAGCGGGTTAGGCCTGAGCCTGCTCCTCTGTTACCATCTTATTGAAGTCGTCGAGCGAG
>ULTQ01055420.1_pt1 | contig 12620 bp, 7 predicted proteins | sample 1957731 | NCBI WGS metagenome assembly ULTQ01 (sample SAMEA4835738, study PRJEB28245) | human gut metagenome | biome: gut microbiome; material: fecal sample | place: Denmark | collected 2008 | reverse complement strand
GCGGGCATGCCGTCGTGGATGATCTCCACTACGCCATGGCACCCACTGATGGCGTGTGCGCTATTCATCGTACCAGGTGTGCCGCTCATCAACTTTGTGAGCGACATGCTCGACGGCTATATCGAGACCGGATTCATCCGTGCCGTCAATACGTTGCTCATGGTGCTGGCCATGGCTTTCGGCATCGCCTTTGCCATCAAGGTCTGCGGCATTGACAATTTTGCCAAGACGCTCACCATGACACCCCATCATGAGTATTGGGAGTATGCCATTGCCGCCGCCGTGTCGGCCATGGGATTCTCCACCATCTTCAACATCCCGCGGCGATTGCTGCCCGTCGTGGCCGTGGGTGGTATCATCGCCGTGTGTGTGCGCAACTTTATCAACCTCGGTCCGAGCAATGGCAACCTCGGCCTGGACATGGGACTGACCATCGGGTCGCTGGCGGGAGCCACGGCGGTGAGTATCGCTGTCATCAAGGCGCGCCACTGGTTCCATGTGCCCCATCAGTGTATCACCATCCCGAGTGTCATCCCGATGATTCCGGGTGTGCTGATGTATCGCGCCCTCTTCGCTTTCATCGAGATGCACGGTGTCGTCGGCGAGGTCACGGTGGGCATGAACAATGCCATCAAAGCTTCGCTGGCTATCATCTGCATCGCCCTCGGCGTGGCTGTGCCCAATCTCTTTTTCCGCCGTTTCATCGAGGATACACGCAAGCGGAAGTTGCTCGCCATGCTCGTGGAACGGAAAAAGCGCAACGGAGAGTTTGTCACGCCCCATGCCGTAGGAGCGAGAGTGGGTGCACACAGAAGGACAAGAAAGGAAAAAAATCATGCCCGCGATACGCACGAATAAAAACTCTTGTAGTATCTTTGCAAACGGATTTAGACCGATAAGAATGGAAATCAGACAATTGAAATACTTCCTCCAGGTGGCCGAAACGCTTAATTTCTCCAAGGCGTCGCGGAAGCTCTACGTCACGCAGAGTACCCTGTCGCAGCAGATTTCCCATCTGGAGCAGGAGATAGGAATGCCGCTCTTTGAGCGCAATTCCCACGAGGTGTATCTCACGGAGGCGGGAAAAGAACTGTTGCCCTACGCCCAAAAGACGGTCAATGCGGCCGGGGCTTGTGCGGACCACATGAACGACCTGCGCGAGATGCTGGCTGGAGAACTCAACATCGGAGTGACATTCTCCTTCAGCAACATTATGGCCGAGACGCTCATCGCGTTTATCCACGCCTATCCCCACGTCAGGCTCAACATCGTCTATCGTTCCATGCAGGAACTGATGGACGGACTGAAGAAGCGTGAACTGGACCTTGTGCTGGCCTTCAAGCCGCTGAAACGGGACAAGGCGATAGACAGCAGAGCGATCTTCAGCAATCGTCTGGCAGCCATCGTCAATGATCACCACCCGCTGGCAAGGCAGCAGAGCGTCACCCTCGCTGACCTTGAACGCTATGATCTCATTCTGCCCTACAAGGGCTTGCAGGCGCGCAACGCCTTCGAGCACCTGCTGGAGGGGCGTGACAACAACTTCAAAATCATGGTGGAGGTCAACAATGTCAATATCATCTTTGACTTGCTGAGCCGCAGTTCGCTTGTCTCCATCCTCTCGGAATCCACCACGCTCACCCAGCCGGGTATGAAGGCTATCCCTATCGATGCGGAGGGCAACGAGATGGATGGTTGTGTGCACTTGCTGCGCGACTCCTATATGAAGTCGTCGGCCCAGGAGTTTATCCGCATGCTCAGTCAATCGACAGCCCTGCTGGCCAACCTTGCCTTCAAAGATATACTGAGGTAGGCTACCGCAGGAGATGGAGATGCTGACCATAGCTTCTGCCTTCACGGTCGCCAGCCATTCCTCACACAAGCTTTTTTGTGTTTGATTAGTGTTTTGCAGCATCCCGATGGGGATGCAAAAAGCCACATTCCAACGGGTTTCTCCCTTGCGAATGTGGCTTTGTCTATCGTATAAAGTCTCCACTACCCTGCTATGTGCAACGGTGTGTGGCCTCTTTGCGGACGTTGAAGCGCTTGGTCTTAAAACGTAGCGTGGCGCAGCGGCGTGGTGTATTGATACGGAAGCCATGCCAACGAGGGAACGTCGCGCAGGAAGAGGAGGGAGGCGTGCTTGCCACGCTCCACACTGCCATACTCCGCGGACAGGCCCATGGCGGCAGCGGAGTTGAGGGTGATGGCGTTGAAAGCCTCTTCGGGGGTGAGACGCATCTTCGTGCAGGCCAGAGACCAGACAAACTTCATGTCGCCCGACGGCGTGGAGCCTGGGTTGTAGTCGGAGGCGAGGGCGATGGGCAGGCCAGCGTCGATGAAACCACGGGCCGGGGCAAACCGCATATTAAGGAAGAAGGACGTGCCCGGCAGACCAGTGGGCATGGTGACGGCACCACGGAACTGCTCTATGCCTTCCTCGGGGAGTGCCTCCAAGTGGTCGGCAGAGAGTGCACCATGAGCGATGGCAACACGGGATCCACCCGAGAAGGCCAGCTCGTCGGCATGAATCTTACCCTTCATGCCATATTTCTCGCCAGCTTCGAGGATGCGGTCGGTCTCCTCTGGCGTGAAGAAACCCTCGTCGCAGAACACGTCCACAAAGTCGGCCAGTCCCTCGGCAGCCACACGGGGCATCATCTCGTTGATGACGAGATCGACATATTCTGACTGGCGTCCCTTGTAGGCTCGGCCGACGGCATGGGCACCGAGGAAGGTGGTCACGATGCGGAGGGGAGAATGGGCCTTTACGCGCTGGGCGACACGCAGAATTTTCAACTCATCCTCGGTCGTCAGTCCGTAGCCAGACTTGATTTCCACACAGCCCGTGCCTTTCTGCCAGATCTCCTCGGCACGGCGCATGGTCTGCTCGAAGAGGTCCTCCTCGCTCGTCTCGTGGAGACGGTCGGCAGAATTGAGGATGCCACCGCCGCGGGCGGCAATCTCGGCATAGGACAATCCCTGGAGTTTGTCCTCAAACTCCTGCTCACGGCTGCCTGCCCAGACCAGGTGGGTATGGCTGTCGCAGAAGCGCGGCATGACGAAGGCGCCCTTGGTGTCGATGACCTTTGCGCCCTGCGTCAGCTCCGCAGGCACGCTTCCCGTGCCGAAATCCAAGATTTTGTCGTCCTCGACGGCGAGCCATGCGTCTGTCATCGTCTCTACGCGGGCCATCTCCTGTCCCGCCTTGCGCAGCTCTCCGTGGGTGATACCACAGAGTTGGGCGATGTTGGTGTATATCGTTCTCATTGTCTTCGTATAATATAAATAATGATGATACCAATAAAAAAAGTGCGGGGGAGAGCAAGCGCGCCCGTCATGGACACCCTTGCCGTCCCCCGCACGGATCTTACTTTTTTATCGTTTTAGTTTCCCTATCGATCATGAGGCCGCGCCTAACGATCGATGGGGATAAAACGTTTAGAATTGATTCTTGGCGATGAAGTCGATGCTCTTGGCGATGAGCGGGTACATCACGCGGTCGATCTCGATGAACGGGACGATCTTGCGGTACTCTGCGTGCAACTTCTCTACCGCAGGCGAGGACTTCAGCGGACGGCGGAAGTCGAGGGCCTGTGCGGCGTTGAAGAGCTCCAAGGCAAGGACGCGCTCCGTGTTCTCGGCCACACGATAGAGTTTCGTGGCGGCGTTGGCACCCATGGAGACGTGGTCCTCCTGACCCTGGCAGGTGGGGATGCTATCGGCAGAGTTGGGCATGCAGAGCATCTTGCTCTGGCTGACGATCGAGGCGGCAGCATACTGGGTGATCATGAATCCGCTGTTCACACCCGGCTTGGCAACGAGCATGGAGGGAAGACCGCGCTGCTCGTCACCCAGCTTGTAGATACGGCGCTCGGAGATGCTGCCCAGCTCGTTGAGGGCAATGGCCAGGAAGTCCATTGGAAGGGCGATGGGCTCACCGTGGAAGTTGCCGGCAGAGATGATCATATCCTCCTCGGGCACCACGGTGGGGTTGTCGGTGGCGGAGTTCATCTCGGTCGTGCAGACCTCCTCCACATAATGAAGCGTATCCTTGAACGCACCATGCACCTGCGGGATGCAGCGGAAGGAGTAGGGATCCTGCACATGGGTCTTGTGCTGTTTGATCAGCTCAGAACCCTGGAGCAACTCGTAGATATGGTCTGCCGTCTCCATCTGGCCGCGATGGGGGCGAACGGCGTGGACAGGATGCAGGAACGGCTCGATTCTGCCGTCGAAGGCATCGAGGGACATCGTGGCGATGAGGTCGGCCCACTTCGACAGATCCTGTGCCTTCAGGACGCTCCAGACGAAGAAGGCGAGCATGTTCTGCGTACCGTTGAGGAGGGCGAGACCCTCCTTGGAGGCGAGGTGGATGGGCTTCCATCCCATCTTCTCGTTGAGCTCCTCACCCGTGATGATCTTGCCCTCATACTCTACATGGCCGAGGCCAACGAGCGGCAGACAGAGGTGAGCCAGCGGCACGAGGTCGCCAGAGGCGCCCACGCTACCCTGCTGATAGACAACGGGGCACACGCCGTGGTTGAAGAACTCGATGAGACGCTCCACGGTGTCGAGCTTGATGCCGCTGTAGCCGTAGGAGAGCGACTGGATCTTGAAGAAGATCATCAGACGGACCACATCCGTCGGCACGCGGTCGCCCTCGCCACAGGCGTGGCTCATCATGAGGTTGATCTGCAACTGGGACAGCTTGTCCTCGTCGATGCTCACCTTGCAGAGGGAGCCGAAACCTGTCGTCACACCGTAGATGGGTGCCTCGGCGGTGGCAATCTTCTTGTCCAAATACTCACGGCAGCGGATGATGCGTGCCTTGGCGTCGTCGGAGAGACGCAGCTCATAGCCCTCGCGGATGATGGCGCGGACGGTATCGAGCGTCAGATGTTCTGCGCTGATATAATGGATTTTACGTTCCATTGCTTCTTTTCTTTCTTAAAGTGTTGTCAGGCCCGTGAAGGCCCGATGAGTTGATGTTTTGATTTTGTCGTTGCTTGAAAACATATCGCGCAACAGGTTGACTGGGAGCCTGTTGCGGCCCCCAGACAATATGTTAGAACGCAGCGTCGATGATGTTGTCGTCGACGAGGTTCGGCATGGTCATGCGGAAGTCGGGCGTGCGGTCCATCTCACGCTGGATGGCATCCATGGATCCCTTGTTGCGGGCCCATGCACGGCGGGAGATACCGTTGTTGACATCCCAGAAGAGCATCTCGCGGATGTTGCGGCTGCTCTCCTCGGAGCCATCGACTACCATACCGAAGCCACCGTTGATGACCTCGCCCCAGCCTACACCACCGCCGTTGTGGATGCTCACCCACGTGGCGCCACGGAAGGAGTCGCCGATGACGTTCTGTACGGCCATGTCGGCGCAGAACTGAGAACCATCATAGATATTGGAGGTCTCGCGGAAGGGAGAGTCGGTACCGGAGACGTCGTGGTGGTCACGACCCAGAACGACGGGTGCCTTGAGACGGCCATCCTTGACGGCCTCGTTGAAGGCCAGCGCGATGCGGGTACGGCCCTCACAGTCGGCATAGAGGATGCGGGCCTGTGAACCGACGACGAGGTGGTTGGGACCTGCCTCGCGGATCCAGTGGATGTTGTCGTCGAGCTGATGCTGGATGTCGGGGGTGGCATGGCTGCGCTCGTCCATCATAATCTCCTCGGCAATCTTGTCGGTCAGTGCCAGGTCGGCGGGATCGCAAGAGGTGCAGACCCAGCGGAACGGACCGAAGCCGTAGTCGAAGAACATCGGACCCATGATATCCTGGACGTAGGACGGATAGCGGAAGCCGTGACCGTCTGCAGCCATGATGTCGGCACCGGCGCGTGAGCTCTGCAGGAGGAAGGCATTGCCATAGTCGAAGAAGTACATGCCACGGGCGGTCAGCTTGTTGATGGCAGCCACCTGGCGGCGCAGAGACTCCTCGACACGGGCCTTGAACTCCTTCGGATCCTCGGCCATCATGCGCTTGCTCTCCTCCAGGGTGAGACCCACGGGATAGTAGCCACCGGCCCACGGATTGTGGAGAGAGGTCTGGTCGGAACCGAGATTGACCTCGATATCCTCCTCGGCCAAGCGCTCCCAGAGATCGACGACATTGCCGACGTAGGCCATTGACTTCACCGTCTTGGTGCTCACGGCCTCGCGGATGGCGGGAATCAACTCGTCGAGCGAGGTGCGGAGCTCATCGACCCAACCCTGCTCGTGACGCTTCTCGGCAGCGAGCGGATTGATGTCGGCCACGACGCTGACCACCTTGGCGATGTTGCCAGCCTTGGGCTGAGCACCGCTCATGCCACCGAGGCCAGAGGAGACGAAGAGGGGGATGGGGTTCTTGGCACCACGGGCGGGATCGTGCATCACACGACGGGCGGCATTGAGGACCGTGATCGTCGTGCCGTGGACGATGCCCTGCGGGCCGATATACATATAGGAACCAGCCGTCATCTGTCCGTACTGGCTCACGCCGAGGGCGTTCATGCGCTCCCAGTCGTCGGGCTTGGAGTAGTTGGGGATGACCATACCGTTGGTGACGACCACTCTCGGTGCGCGCTTGTGTGACGGGAAGAGGCCGAAGGGATGGCCAGAGTACATCACGAGGGTCTGCTCGTCGGTCATCTCGGAGAGGTACTTCATCGTCAGACGATACTGTGCCCAGTTCTGGAAGATGGCGCCATTGCCTCCATAGATGATCAACTCGTGCGGGTGCTGTGCCACGCGCGGGTCGAGGTTGTTCTGGATCATCAGCATGATGGCTGCGGCTTGCTCCGAACGATGGGGATAGTCGGAGATGTTGCGGGCCTTCATCTCATAGGTGGGACGGTAGCGGTACATATAGATACGGCCGTACTGGCGCAGCTCCTCGGCGAACTCGGGGGCGAGCTGTGCGTGAAGCTCCTTCGGGAAATAGCGGAGCGCGTTGCGCAGAGCGAGCTTCTTCTCCTCCGGGGTGAGGATATCCTTGCGCTTGGGCGCATGGTTGATGGTGGTGTCGTAGGGCTGCAATGCCGGCAGCTCAGCGGGAATGCCGGCACGGATGTCGGCCTGAAATTCTGCTAAGGTCATTATTTTGTTACTTTTTGTTCAATGGTGAAAGCCCTTTGGCGTCTTTCGGCCAAAGGGCTTCGGTATGGTGTCTTATCCCTCGATCTTCGTATCGACGATGGCGAGGATCTCCTTCTCCTGCTGCTGTGCGTTCTCGGCCATCTCCTTGGCCTCGGCCAGGATGGCGTCGGCAGTGGCACGGTCCTTGAGAGAAGCAGCGTTGATGCGGACGTTGAGCCATGCGCCGAGCACTGCCGAGCGGGCGGCGAGTGCGCCTACTCCTGCGTCGCTGACAGAGGCGGGGTTGCCCTCCTGTGCCATGGCGCGGCAGATGTCGAAGGCGGCATAGGCGGTCTTCATCGTCTCCAGAGGCACCTTCGTGGCATAGAGCGTGGCGTCCTGGATGGCCTGGCTGCGGGCAGCCTTCTCCTCCTCGGTGCCCTTGGGCAGGCCGAAGGCATCCATGATGCGGTTGAAGGCCTCGGTGTCCTCATCGACGAGGTGCAGGGCGCGGCGGACGATATCCTGACCACGGTCTGCCCACTGAGAGAACTCCTCCCAGCGCTCGTCCCATCCACGCTTGTGGGCGGAGAGGTTGGCCACCATCGTGCCCAGGGCAGCTCCGAGCGCACCCATGTAGGCGGCGATCGTGCCACCACCTGGTGCTGGACTCTCGCGGGAAGTCTCGTTGGCAAACTCGCTCACCGTGAGATCGACGAGCTTCGCCGTCTTGTTCTCATCCTCCAGGAGATACTCGATGACCTTCTCTCTCGGGTTGAAGGGCTTGAGGTCCTCCAGACCCATGGAGTGGATGGCGATCTTGATGATGTCCTCCTCGGGGATACCGGTGGAACGCTGCTGCTTGTGCAGGAAATACTCACCAGCCTCGATGAGCACGCGCTTCGGGATGAGACCGACAATCTCCGTACCCGTCACGCGGACGCCACGCTCGGCGGCGGCACGGCAAACCTCGTCGAAGGCCTTGTGGAGCGGGGTGACATTGATGTTGGTCATGTTCATCGAGACCTGTGCGATGCCATACTCGTCGATGAACCATCCGATGGCCTTTGTGGCTTTCAGCGTGCCCGGCTGCATGATGGGTGATCCATTCTCGTAGCGGAGGATCTTGCCCGTGAGGCTACCACCCTCGCGCATGGGGCGTCCCTTCTCGCGCACGTCGAACGCGATGGCGTTGGCGCGGCGGGTGGAGGTGGTGTTGAGGTTATAGTTGACGGCAATCAAGAAGTCGCGTGCGCCGACAGCGGTGCAGCCCGTGCGTGCCACCTTCTCGTCAAAGGGACGGTTGCCCAGATCGGGACCATCCTCCGTGCCGAGACGCTCGGCGAGCTTCTCATACTCACCACGGCGGCAGACGGCAAGGTTCTTGCGCTCCTCGGTCTGTGCGGCGGCCTCGTAGAGGTAGCAAGGAATCTCCAACTCGTTGGCGAAACGCTCACCCAACTTGCGGGCCAACTCGGCACACTCCTCCAGCGTGATGCCGGCTACAGGTACGAGCGGGCACACGTCGGTGGCACCGAAGCGGGGGTGTGCGCCATGGTGCTGGCGCATATCGATGAGCTGGCCAGCCTTCTTGACTGCACGGAAAGCAGCCTCACAGACGTCATCGGGCGAGCCGACAAACGTCACCACGGTACGGTTGGTGGCCTCACCCGGATCGACATCGAGGAGCTTGACGCCCTTGACAGACTCGACCTCGCGGGTAATCTGGTTAATCACGTCCATGTTGCGGCCCTCGGAAAAGTTGGGGACACACTCTACAATTCTTACATCTTTCATGTTCGTCTTGTTTCAGGAGATTGTTTAAAATATGCGACAAAATTACAGTTTTCTTCCGAAACGACCAAATAAATGAGGGAGAAATGTTGGGGACAAGGCAGCAGGGTGCCGTGACGGGGCGGCAAAGGGACTAAAATGGCGGTGGAAATGATGGAAATCGGGAGGAAAATCGCGACGGAAAAGACGGGACAAAAGGATGGAATCGCTGATGAAGGGATGCGCCCGCCAACAGCCTGTGGGGGCTGATGGCGGGCGCAGCTATGGGGAATCATGCCAGGTCGCCGTCTGGGCGAACCGTAGCTGACTATCAGAAGGTGACGTTCATACCGAGGTTCAGACTGGCATTGGAACTGAGGGGGATAAACTCCTTGCTCGTCTTGCCGAGGATGTGGTCCATGCCGATGAAGAAGTTGAAGCCCTTCGGATGGGCGTTGATGACCCATCCCATGCTGGCCGTGAAGCTATTGACCGAGAAGCTCATGCCGCCATCGAGCCATGACAGCGGGGCTACGTTGGCACTCAGGCGTGCGTCGGTCCAGCTATACTTGCCATTGATGCGGGTGGAACTGAGGAAGCCGAACTTCAGCTGGCGGTAAGCCGGGAGCGTGTATTCGCATCCGAAATTCATCGTCGCACCGATACCCGTGCTGCGGCTACCCTTGTCGCCATCGCTGGAGAGGTTGGCAAAGTCGGCAATCTGGTCGGCATAGCGGTCGCCCTGCGACTCCAAGCTGTTGTCCTTCGGGTTGCCCATGGCGTCCTCTTTCTTGACAGCCACGTCGTGGAAGCCGTTGAACTCGAAACTCGTCTGTCGATTGACGGCCTGCATGTTGTTGCTCCATCCGATGAAGCCAAGGTCGAGCAGCGCGGCGCTCACCGTCCAGTCGTCGTCGATCTTATAGGTAGCACCGAAGTCGAAGGCCATACCAAAGCCACCCAGGCCAGCACCATCGACATCCACGTCGTTCACGCGACGGTAGGTGCCCTGCCCATCGACCTTGTACTCTTTCTGCTCCTCTTTATAAGTGAAGCCCTTCATCGACACATTGGCCATCGCTTGTCCCGTCATGGTCCATTTGTCCGGACCGCTGAGGTCGGCACGTAGGTCTTTGATCTCTGCATCGGCACGGGCCACACCGAAAAGCAACTTCATCTTGGCACCGACACGCAGGCGGTCGTCGATCTGGCGCGAATGGCCCAAAGCGAGTTGCACAAACGACTGGGCATGGGCGTGGATGTCGCCGATGTCATAGCTTTGGTTGCCCGTGTTCTTGGCAAAAGCAAAGAGCTCGTAGGGCAGCGACAGACCTACGTTGGTGCGGGCATCGAGCGAGATGGTGTTGTAGCCGCCCCAGGCCTTGAAGCCCGCAGAGAGCAGCGTGATATCCACGTCGGCATTGATGCGATTGTTGCCCGAGGCAAAGCCCTTCAGTGCCTCGCCGTCAGCGATATAAGGATTCATGAAGGTGGTCTTCTTCTTGTCGCTGTCGATGCCATAGCGCGGGTTGTCGAAGAGTACGTCGCCGAGTCCGAAATTGCCCTGCGTGCGCACCTGAATGTTGCCGAGAGCGGGTATCGAGACATAGTTCTGGTCGTTGCCATACGCCGGGTTGAGGTTGTGGCGGAAGGCATATCCGTCGATGAAGTAGCCCGTATTGAGTCCCTGGGCCATCGCGCCGCAGAACAGTGTGGCCAGTGCGGCGGCCATCATATATTTCTTGCTTCTATTCATGATGTAGTGTTAGGTCTAAAAGTGGTTATCAGTCCTTGTTTACGATGATCTTTCCGACGAGTCGCACCTTGATGTCGCGCGCCTTCAGCGTGTGGTTGTAGGCGTTGATGGTCTGGCCTACGATACTCTTGGCACCCTCCTCGCCCGAGGCTGCCTCGATGCGGAATGTGAGTCCATCAACGAGAGCCACGCTGCCCGGCTCGCCCTCGGTCAGTCGTATCTTGAGTGGTGTGACGACAGGGGTTTTGCCGTCCTCGGAGGCATTGATGACGCTGGACACCTCTACCTTGATGCGGTTCTCGGGGATCGGCTTGCCCTGGACGTCGATGGCGGTGGCTGATACGGTCAGGTAGGCGGGAATCTTGTTCTCCACGTTGGCCGTCAGTTCGATGGCGCTGCCCGCCATGAGGTCGATGTCCTCCAGGTCGTCAGTCCATCCGTCGATGGTGTCGTTATAGACGATGCGTGCGCCCTCGTCGAAGGCCAGCGGTGCCATGATGGAATAGGCGGGCTGGATGGTGTAGCTCTTGCCAAGCTCCATCGTGCCCTCGCGGGAGGCATCGGCACGGGCCTCGGCGGCAAAGCGTACCGTCTTCGGAATGCGACGCATGATGTCGGAGAGTTGGGGAACGGCCACCACCTGGTCGTAGGCGGAGGCATCCACACCCTCAGCATACTTGCAGATGCAGACATGGGTGGAGCCATCCGGACGGATGTAGAACTCGGGGATGCGTACCCTGGCCATTTCCTGGCCGTTTGCATCCTCGGCATAGAGTGTGCCGGAGACAAATCCAGCCACGTCGATGTCGCTTTGGATATTGATGTCGATGAGGGGGTTGTAGAGGTTGACCGACACCTCGCCGTCGGTCAGGAAGTCGGGCACGGAGCCAATGGTGGTGCGTCCCAGGTCGCGGAGTGAGATCTCGGGATCAAACTTACCCGTGGCCTCAAGCACCGTGATGGATCCCATCGACATATTAGCTGAGAGGTAGAGGTCGCCACCGCTCTGGGCATAATCGATCTCGTCGAAAGAGATACCCACATTCAGCACGCCATTGAGGTCCACTTGACCATCCTTGCCATTCTGTCCTGGCGTGAAGCGCAGCTTGTTGTCCGTCGTGGCGGGCTTCTGGAAGTCCAAGGTCTTGACCGCGGCACGGAGCTTGATGTTGGCCGTGCTGCTCACGTTGTGAAATGTCACTACACCCGTGGCCGCATCGTAGTCGGGCTGGGAGGGTGAGCACTGGCGCAGGTCGAGGCGCATATAGGAGGGTACGGTGAGCGTGAGGGTCTTGAAGGTCTTCACCGCACGCTTCAAATCGGCACTGACGGCCACGCTGATCTCCACGTCGGACGACACACTGGCCTCTTTTAATTCGCGGATATCGTTGGAGGCGGCACCGGTGTAGTGGAACTCGGCCAGCTTGCCCTCTGCCGTGACGGGGTTGCTCAGCTTCGTCCTGCGTGCTCCTGCACTCTGGCTCGGCAGCGTGATGTGCAAGCGGAAGTTGTTGTTGACGTTGGCCTTCTCCACCCAGATCTTGTTGATGTAGGGATGGGAGGGCGTGGCCTCGTCGCCGTCTTTGTTGAACATATAGTCGCCATTGGCTGCTATCTTCACAAAGTCGCTGTTGTTTAGTTTCAGCACGTCGTCGAGAATGATGTTCTCCGTGCTGCTCGTTGGCAGCTCCAGGCCCTCGCCGCCCACGCCGATTGTGGAATCGACGCTGGACAAATCGTAGTCGCTGTCGGTACATCCTGTGTCCAACGCCACGATACTGAGGCCCATCAGGCACCCGATCAGTTTTGAGTTGGTGGTGAGTTTCTTCATAAAATTCGTCGTTATTGGTTCTTATTGTTTTAGTATGGTGTTTCGTGGGGAATCAAGAGGTCGAACGTGTCGTCCTTGCCGTTTAGTGGCTTCGAAACTGGCATACAGCTACAAAGTTAAGATTTTTTTGTATAAGGGACAAATTTTTTCAACTCTTACCCCAGTTCGGGATAAAATAGCGATTAGTTGCATGT
>ULTQ01042684.1_pt1 | contig 12645 bp, 9 predicted proteins | sample 1957731 | NCBI WGS metagenome assembly ULTQ01 (sample SAMEA4835738, study PRJEB28245) | human gut metagenome | biome: gut microbiome; material: fecal sample | place: Denmark | collected 2008 | reverse complement strand
TCGTCGCCAGCGATGCGGTCGATGAGTGCCTGATCAGCCGAAGCCACATAAGGGTTGCCCATCTTCAGGTTCCACCCTACATGCTTCTTGAAGGCAGCTTCAAGCTGCAGGTCGGAGGCTTCGTCGCGCCCCGCATAGAAGTTGAGCAGACCGTCGAAGCCGATGCTCTTCACGCTGGCTATATACGTGCCTGTCGGCGTGTTGGGCTGCAGGCCTCCACACGTGCCCACACGCACCAGGGTGAGCGCCCGATGCTCCGCCTTCTCCGTGCGGGTCGTGAAATCAATGTTTGACAAGGCATCGAGCTCGTTCATCACGATGTCGATGTTGTCGCAGCCTATACCCGTGCTGAGCGCCGTGATGCGCTTGCCTTTATATTGTCCGGTGATCGTATGAAACTCCCGGTTCGTCGTCTCACACTCCTTGCTGTCGAAATGTGAGGCTACCAGGTTGACACGTCCCGGGTCACCGACAAGGATAACCTTGTCGGCGAGCTGTTCGGGTTTGAGGTGGAGATGGAATATGGAGCCGTCACTGTTGATGACGAGCTCAGATTCAGGAAAGAAAGTACTCATATTGGTTTGGTTTTATTGGATATTGATGATTTTGCTTGCAGTGGTCGGCACCGGGCACGGTCACTGCAAGCGTCATTGTTGTTCTGTCAGTCGGATGTTCTTCTCTGTATCAGCGATGTCTTGCTGATATTGCTCCAACAATTTCTCAGCCTTCAAAATATCGTTGGCTGTCGCCTTGTCGCCCTTGTGATAAGCTTTGCGTTTAGCAGTCAATGTCGATTCCAAAGAACCTTTCATCTGTTGGAGCTCAACGAGCTGCTTATATAATTCACGGCTTCGGTCGCTCTTGAACTGCGTCGGGGAGGTTATCACAGTGGCATCGTTGATAACAAACGCCATTGCGTTACTGTTCGATACCTTAGTCAGCTTCCTTTTCTTTAGCGCTTCCAGCCGCTCCATGGCGGTCTTCCGGTCCCCAAATCCCCACGTAGCCTTAATGCTTAGCAGACGGGCATAAGGCATGAGTTCCTTGTCGTCGAGGTCGTCACTGTTGAAGTTCTGTCGGGTCTCAGTGGGAACAAAAGTATAGATGCAGACCTTATCCGCCGGCTGACGACGGTCAGTGACAAGCCAACCGAGCGAATCGAGGTCGTCGATGGCTAAGAGATAATCGTTCGCAGTGGAGTTGAAAGGCAGTCCAAGGTTCTGTGGTTTGTACCAGGAAGCCTTGTCCGAATCAAAAGAACTCATGAAGATATCTCTTCCACCCATGCTCTCGCTCCCCTCAGCAGAGAAATAAAGCGTTACTCCATCTGAAGCAAGAAAAGGATAGTTCTGATTCCGATAGAGTTGGTTGTTGAAGTCTGTAATCTGTGATTCCTGTCCCCAACTGCTTCCAAGCTTTGTCTGGGTGTACAACTCTGATTGGACGGAGTCGCCTTTGGCAAAGATCCGCCTCAGACCAAGTTCATTCTCATACGCCCCCATCTGGTTGGGAAAATCTGCGTGCGTATTGGCTGTATGGATGAAGCCTGATTCCTTGCTGATAGGCACATGTTTCAGAAAATCGCTCTTGGGAACGACTACACTGTCGATGAACATTACCTTCGCCGTGGCTGGGAGCATCGATTTAAAGAGTTTCAAGCCTTGCGAAGGAACTTCCTGTGGCTCCTTCGCTTTTACCATAGGCTTCTTTCGCTGGGCGAAGGAGCCGACGGATAGAGAGATGAATAAGAATAGAAACAGATATTTCTTCATTATATATTAAGTGTTTTTGCTTGTCGCTTAGTGGCCCTGCCTTGCTTGTGCTTGCAGTGGTCCCTGCGTTATTTGAGCAGTTGCTTGGCCATGTTGGCTGCCGCACGCCTACCATCGCCCATGGCGAGGATCACCGTAGCCCCGCCACGTACGATGTCGCCACCGGCATAGAGATTCTTCTTCGACGACTGCATATCGTCGCCTACTACGATGGTGTTCTTGCGCCCGAGTTCCAGTCCAGGGATCGACTTGGGCACGAGTGGGTTGGGGGAGACGCCGACAGCCACGATGACCTGATCGCAGTCGATGGTCTGTGTCTCGCCTGTCGGCATGGGGCGCCGACGTCCTGAGGCATCGGGCTCCCCGAGCTCCATGACATCGAGCACCGCCGCGCGCACGCGTCCCTGCGCGTCGGCAAGATATTCCTTGGGGTTGTGGAGCGTGAGGAAGTGGATACCTTCCTCTTTGGCATGTTTCACCTCTTCGAGACGCGCCGGCATCTCCTTCTCTGAACGGCGGTAGACAAGCGTCACGTCGGCGCCAAGGCGCCGTGCCGTACGGCACGAGTCCATAGCCGTGTTGCCGCCACCCACGACGATCACTTTCTTACCTATATTGATAGGCGTGTCGGTCTCGGGATTGGCAGCGTCCATGAGGTTCACACGCGTGAGGTATTCGTTCGACGACATCACGTTGATGAGGTTCTCTCCGGGGATGCCCATGAAGTTGGGCAGACCAGCGCCCGATCCCACGAAGAAGCCTTTGAACCCCGCCGCTTGCAGTTCTTCAATGGTGATGGTCTTGCCGATGATCGTGTCGGTCTGAAAATGTACGCCTTCCCGGCGCAGGGTGTCGATCTCCGCATCCACGATGCGGTTAGGCAGACGGAACTCTGGGATGCCATATTTCAATACGCCGCCGATCTCATGCAGCGCCTCGAAGACATAGACCTCGAAGCCTTTCTTCACCATGTCCCCGGCGAAGCTCAGTCCTGACGGTCCACTGCCCACGACAGCCACCTTGATGCCGTTGCCGGGTGCCAGCTGCGGCAGCTCCCCGTTGCCGTGCTCACGCTCATAGTCGGCAGCGAAGCGTTCGAGATAGCCGATGGCGACAGCGGGCTCATGCATCTTCACGTGGATACACTTGCTCTCGCACTGCTTCTCCTGCGGGCAGACACGGCCACAGACAGCGGGCAGCGCAGAGGTCTGACGCAGCACGGCGGCAGCGCCGAGGATATTGCCACGCTCAATATTCTTGATAAAGTCGGGAATCTGGATATGCACGGGACAGCCTTCGACACACGAGGGCTTGGCGCAGTCGAGGCAGCGGTGCGCCTCCTGCACGGCCATCTCCTTCGTCAGGCCTTTGTTGACCTCTTCCGTGCGCGTGGTGGCTCTGTAGGCGGCATCGAGCTCGGGCATCTGCACGCGTGGGATCGCCATGCGCTCTTTTGGCTTCATCGCCTTGCGGAGGTCGGCACGCCAGGGAGCGGTGCGGTCGGTGAGGGCTCCGTCGCCTTCGTTAGCAGTGGTGACAGCGGTTTCATGATCGGAAACGGCTTGGCACGCTGTTTCCGGGGTGGCACCGGCATCGGGTGCTCCTTCTTCGACCCAGTGCTGCATCTCCTCGCGCTCGACACCTTTGAAGGTGTTCATGCGGCTCGTCATCTCGTCCCAGTCGACCTCGTCTCCGTTAAACTCGGGACCGTCGATACAGACGAAGCGCGTCTTGCCACCGATCGTCAGGCGGCAGGCACCGCACATGCCCGTGCCGTCGACCATGATGGTGTTGAGCGACACGTCGTTGGGGATGTTATATTTCTTAGCTAACAGCGAAGTGAACTTCATCATCATCGGCGGTCCGATGGCGAGCACCTTATCGACATGCTCGCGCTGGATCACCTCCTCTACGCCTACCGTGACGACCCCTTTCTGTCCGTAGGAGCCATCGTCGGTCATGATGATCACCTCGTCACTGTTGGCTCTCACTTCCTCTTCGAGGATGATAAGATTCTTCGTCCTTCCGGCAAGCACCGACACGACCTTGTTGCCGGCCTTGTGCAGGGCGGTGAGGATCGGGAGGATCGCAGCGATGCCTATGCCGCCTCCCGCACACACCACCGTGCCGTATTTCTCAATCTTCGAAGGCGTGCCGAGCGGTCCCACGATGTCCTGGACATAAGCGCCCTCGGGGAGCTGGCAGAGCTTCGTCGACGACAGACCCACTTCCTGCACCACTAAGGAGAGCGTGCCTCTGACGGGGTCACTCTCCGCGATGGTGTAAGGCACACGCTCTGAATGACTGTCCACACGGACGATGATGAAGTTGCCCGGTTTACAGCTCTTGGCGATGAGCGGTGCTTCTACCTCAAGATAATAGACCTTTTCTGAGAACTGGGTCTTTTTGAGAATCTTATTCATAATGCTTCTTGGTTTTGTTAGTTCTTTTTATCAGTTATCTTCTGAATATTTCGTTTCAAACAGATTATAAGGATCTTATATTTTTTCTTCCGCAAGCACTTGGTTCTCGAGGTTGCGGATGGTGAGGGTGCCGTTGTCTAATATGCCGAACGTCGGTTCCTTGCCTCCTTTGGGAAAGGTGATGGAACCAGTGTTGCAGATGATTGTGCTATGCCCGTCCTCACGGGGCGTTCTCGACAGTTCCCACAGATGGGTGTGACCGTAGATGACAGCGTCGAAATGTCCCGGGGGCAGCGTCTGCTTGTTATAAATGTGGCCGTGGGTAAGGAGGATCCTGCGTCCTTCGTCCACTAACAGGGAGTAGGTGCCCAGGATCGGGAATTGGAGGAGCATCTGGTCGACCTCCGAGTCGCAGTTGCCCCGCACGGCCACGATCTCGTCCTGCAGCGGGTTCAAGGCATCCGCCACGCCGCGGGCATCAAGCCCCTCGGGCAGCCCGTTGCGGGGTCCGTAGTTGAGAATGTCTCCTAAGAGCAGGAGCATGTCGCAGTGTTCCTGACGGTAGATGTCCAATACTTGCCTCAGGCGGGTGAGAGACCCGTGTATGTCGGAAAGAAGTAAATATTTCATGCTCTATTCAATAGGGTGTATATTTTGTCATGCAGGGGGGTAGGAGCAATGGCGGACGGCCACAAGGGCCGCACCCTGCAATTCACGGGTCAGGGCTCCTTCAAGTACTCTTTCAGTTTTACGTCGTGCGTCTTCTTGATGATGGCACGTACGGCATGGTTACGGATCTGCCTCACGCGCTCCCGTTTCAGGTTCATCTCCTGGCCGATTTCTGCCATGGTGCGAGGCTCCACGCCGATGCCGTAGAAGCGCTGGATGACATGGCGGTCACGCTCCTGCAGGTCTTTGAGAATTGTCGTCAGTTCCTTTTCAAGAATGTTCTTCTGCAGCTCCTTCTCAGGGTCGGGAGCATCTTGATCGGGGATTACCTTTGCCAGACTCAGCTCGTTGCTTCCTCCCACAGGGGCATCGATGGAGAGTGCACGGGACCGTCTCTTTTCGAGCGTGGGGTTGTTAGCGTCACGGGGCACGCGGTAGATGCCGCCTAACTGCTCGATGGCTTTGCCGATAGCGTCGCGCACAAAAGGAGCGGCGTAGGTGGCGAAGTTCTTACCCCGTGAGACATCAAACGATTTGGCGGCAGAGAGCATGCCGATGTTTCCCTCACTGATGAGGTCGTCCATATCCAGCCCGCGGTGCTTATACTGCTGGGCAATGCTGATGACAAAGCCCTGGTTGTCTCGGACAAGCTTATTGATAGTCTTCTGATCGTTTTCCATAGCTTTTAATTTTATTCCAGTCCCGCGTCGAGAAGCATCTCAGCTACCTCCTCGGGGGTGTTGAAGTCCATTCCGTCAAGGAGCTCCTGGTCGGAGAACTCCTCCGCGAGGTCGTGCGCAGCTTTCTCTGTCAGCCGTGCCTTGCCCTCGTCATCCTTGGCGTTGAGCAGGATGTCGAGAATCTTGTTGCGATATTCTTCTACTTCCATCGTCGTCTGATATAGATGTCTATAATTTCTTGTAAAGTTACAAAAGATTATTGACAGAAGAAAGAAAAACAGACGAATTTTATATTTTTTATTCACAAGCATCGTTTCGGTAACTATTCTGCCTAAGCTGAATAGTTGCTTCGAGACAGTTTAACCAAAAATAAAGTAAAAAAGACGGAAAGCAAAATGAATTTATTACCTTTGCAACCGTGACTTAAATAAAGAGGTCTCATCTCAATATTAGCACATGCAGACAATGACCGAAGAACAGTTAATAGCCAATCTACGGAAGGGACGATCAGCCGCTTTGAGTGAAATTTATGACTTATATGCTCAAGAGTTGCTCGTGTTCTGTTATTCGTATACTAAATCCAAGCAAGACGCAGAAGAGGTGGTTCAAGACGCTTTCTTGCGACTTTGGGAGATGCGTTCCTTGATCCGTTCTGACCATTCTCTGAAGTCACTGCTTTTCCGAATAGCTAAGAACCGGGTGATCGATTTATTCAGGAGCAACCTTAAGAGTAAGATCTTTGCCGATTATCTTGTCTTTCAGCAGTCTGGGTTTGACAGAGAATCTGGGGATATGGATTATGACGCCTACCGCGCGTTGGTTGATAAGGTATTAAATAAGTTGCCGCCTTCCCAGCGTGAAATCGTCAGGCTTTCCGACTTTGAGGGATTGGACAATGAACAAATAGCCGAGAGGCTTCATCTTGCTGAGAAGACAGTAAGAAATCAGCTGTCCTCCGGCAATCAGTTGTTTTATAAGCTTTTAAGGAATACCTTGAAGTTTTTATGTTTTATTTTCTCTTTGTCTTTGGGAAGAATCCTTGATTTTATCGTCTAATTAATAGAATACGTAACATGAATAGTTTCATGAATCCTTTATTAAAGAAATATATCGACAACACTATTACTCCCGAGGAACTTGAACAGCTGCGGGAGTATGTGTCTACACTTGATGACGAACAGCTCGCTGCTGTCCTTGATGACAATTCTTGCAAGGGTGTAGCCTCTCCGTTTACGGAGAAAGAGGTGCAGCAACTGAAGACTTCGCTGTTTGAATCTCTTCCGGAAGAACCATCACGCTGGTCTGTCGTGAAGACGATCGTTGCCTGGGCTGCCGTGCTGTTGGTTCCTGTCCTGCTCTGCTCAACCTTTTATTTTTATCACCATTATTCCAATGTCTCCCGTGAGCGTATTGTCGTCTCGACGGGTCCTTTTGAGCGATCAAGCATCAAACTTCCCGATGGCACTCATGTGAAGCTCAATGCCAACACAGAGCTCTCTTATTCTGCCCAGGCATTCACCGGTTCCGACCGCAGTGTCAGTTTTACGGGTGAGGCCTATTTTGAAGTATCGAAGCTCCATGGCGGGCATTTTACGGTGAAGGGCGATGGGTATATTGTAGAGGTGAAGGGCACGAAATTTAATGTGTCAGCCGGCAAGTCCGATTCCGAGGTCGTTGTGTCTTTGGATGAAGGGCGTGTGGGCTTCACGTCATCGAAGGGCGGAACAGTGGATATGCAGCCCGGAGACGTGTCCACGCTTGAACGGTCGTCCGGCATGATCACCGTCCGGCACAACCAATCGACGAACGATTTCTCTGCTTGGAAGCGAAACGAGATCGTGGTGCGTCACAGTTCTTTGTCCCATCTGCTCGACTTGATGAAGCGATCTTATGGCGTTTCTTTCCGGGTAGACAGAAATGTTCGGCCTGCAAGCACGTTCTCGGGTATGATTCCAAGTGACAATCTCGGTGAAGCCCTTGATATTTTAGAGACTGCTTATGGCATCAGAACGCATGTAGACGGTCGTACGGTAAGGCTTTCAAAGTAAATATTTGTTAAACAAAGGAAGGCGTATGGGACACATACGCCTTTTTTGCGTCTTGTACTTGATTCTTGTTAACCAAGAAGGCTTGAAAACAGATAATCAGTGCTGGAGAAACAGTTCTGGAAACAATATATTTAAACTAAAAATTAAAAGACATGGTACATTCAAAAGAGAAATCCTTGTGGAAGAACCTTTGGGTGCTGTTCCTGTTCTTGTTCGGCTCTATGTTGGTCGTCAACGCAGAAACAGATGCAAAAGGTAACCGTGTGACTATTCACGTGACGAATGCGTCACTGCTTCAAATCTTCAACCAAATAGAGAAGCAAACAACCTATCACTTCTCTTATCTTGACAGTGAGATCGACAACCGTGCGGACATTTCGATGAGTGTCAACAACGCTTCTGTTCCCTCGGTTCTCAATCGTGCCTTGAAAGGACGGTCCTTGACCTATAGGATCGTCTCTGCTAAATCTATCGTAATCTCCAAGAAGAAAGAATCCTCGTCTGCCCGTAAGTCATCTACAGTCGGCTCCGGCCAGGGGGCTCGCAGTGGCATCGTTGTCCGCGGAACGGTAAAAGATGAGAAAGGCGATCCGGTCATCGGCGCTACCGTGCGTCCGCAAGGCAGCAGAGGCGGAACGGTGACGGATCTTGACGGCCGTTTCGAAGTTGAGGCACCGAACGATGGCGTGCTTGAGTTCTCTTATATTGGCTACAAAACACAACTTGTCAATGTCGGTGGCAAGCGCCAGTTTGCCGTGACGATGGTGGAGAATGTCAACGATCTGAATGAGACCGTCGTCGTGGGATACGGTACGATGAAGAAACGGGACCTGACAGGTTCCATCACTTCTATCAAAGGTGATAAGATGACCGATATCACTGTTCCCCAGCCTTTGATGGCTTTGCAAGGTAAAGCTGCCGGTGTATTGGTGACGCAGAATACCGGTGACCCGAGCGGCAACTTTAAGATTCGTATCCGTGGCAATAACTCTATTTATGGAGGTAACGACCCTCTGATTCTTGTGGACGGTACACCTGCCTACGCCTCTTCCGTTGATCCTTACGATATTGAGTCGGTAGAGATCCTGAAGGATGCTTCCGCAACAGCTATTTATGGTTCTCGCGGTGCTAACGGCGTGGTACTGATTACTTCGAAGAGCGGTAAAAAGAGCAAGACGAGTATCCAATACGATGGTAGCATTGGTGTACAGACTCGCATGGGGCATTATGATTTGATGAATGCCCAGGAGTACGCCAAGTACATCAATATTTGGCGGACGAACGATGCAGGAGAACCCTACTTCACGGATGATCAAATCAATGCCATGGGTGATGGTTATGACTGGCAGAATGCAGCTTATCATGATGCCATGGTGACGCAGCATCACCTGTCTGTAAAGGGAGGAAACGAAAAGACACAAGCTATGATCAGTGGCTCTGTCTTTGACCGTGATGGTCTGGTGAAAGAATCAAACTATAGGAAGATCAACATTCGTAGTAATGTGACGCATAATTTCAATGACCACTTTACAGCTGTAATGAACTTTGCCTATACGAACTCTCACAATTCCAAGCCACAAGGATTGTCAGGAAGTGCTCACGGTAACTCGATAATTGGCGCAAGCTATGGCGCACCTCCTACGTTAACTCCGTATAACGACGATGGGTCTTATCGTAATCTCACCTTGGACTATCCCTTTATGCCCAATGTGCTGATCAACCCCATTAACTATCTGAACGAAACGAGTTATAAGAATAAGTCGGAGGTTCTGGAGATCAATGGTTCGTTGGCTTATAAACCAATAAAAGGATTGACTCTGAAGACTTCTCTTGCTTTGCAGAGTACGAATGTACGAGAAGATGGATATAGTACAAAAAATATCATCAACTCGACCAATAGAGCTTGGATTTCATCTTCTAATGATGAGACACTCGTTAATGAGAATACCATCAATTACACGACGACTATTGCTAAGAAGCATGATCTTAATGTGATGGCAGGTTATACTTATCAGCAAGAGACTTATAAGCCGCTGAGTATGTCGGGATCAGGGTTTATCAGTGATGAGCCCGGAGTATACAACATGGCGAATGCCAATTTGCAGAATCCTGCTTCAGCAGGATATTCTAAGTGGGTATTGGCTTCATGGCTGGGTCGTATCAATTATTCTTACGCTGGACGCTACATGGCTACGTTCAGTATGCGTGCCGATGGTTCGTCCCGTTACAGTGAAGGACATAAGTGGGGCTATTTCCCATCAGCTGCTCTTGCCTGGCGAATCAGCGATGAAAAATTTATGAAGCCGTTGACTTGGCTCGACAATCTTAAGCTGCGTCTCGGCTATGGTGAGACCGGTTCGTCAGCTATAGGAGCCTATGCTACTTTAGCGATGATGTCAACAGCTCAGGTGACTACTGGGAATGGTATAGAGATAGCTTATTATCCTTCCCGTAACTTCACGTCAGACTTAAGGTGGGAAACAACGGAACAATGGAATATAGGCTTAGACCTTGCCATGTTCAACTCTCGTTTACGCATGACGGCTGACTACTACATCAAGAATACTCGTAATCTTCTAAATAACGTTCCTATGGCTCTTTCAACGGGCTTTACCTCGAGTATCCAGAATATCGGTAAGATGCGTAACAAGGGATTTGAGTTGACGATTGATTATGATGCCATTCGCAACAAAGACATGTTCTGGACGGTTTCGGGCAACATCTCTGCTAACCGCAACAAGGTCGTAAAGTTGTATGGTGGTACGGATATTCATGGATCAAACTATCCTTATGTGAATATTGGCGGTTCTTATGTCAATCTTATCCGTGAGGGTGAGCCACTCGGTGTGTTCTATACTTATAAGGAAGACGGATATGATGAGAACGGTCATATAAAGTATGTGGATCTTAATAATGACGGAAAGATCACTAATGATGACCGTTATATTTCGGGAGATCCGAATCCTGATTTCTTCTACGGTCTGAGCTCGACCTTCAACTATAAAGGCTTGGAATTATCAGTTCTATTCCAGGGAACTGTCGGTAATGACATCTTTAATGGTGTGGAAATTTCCAACTTGGATTACGGCTATGGTCTAAACTGTTCGCGTGACGTGCTTTACAGCCATTGGGATGCTTCCAACAGTGCAGAGCAGAATGCGAATGCTAAATATCCGTTGATCTCTGAAAAACAGACGATCAATATTTCTGATCGTTTCATTGAGAATGGCTCCTATCTGCGCTTGAAGAACATCAGCCTCGGCTATTCTTTGCCCGTACAGAAGTGGTCGATTGGCAAATGGGTGAAAGGCATCAACGTGTATGTCAGTGCCCAGAACCTGTTCACGATCACGGGCTATTCCGGTACTGATCCCGAAGTCTCTGCTAATGGATCCGATGTGTCAGCCGGATGGGATTTCTTGCAGTATCCGTCTGTACGTACTTATACCTTTGGTATGAAACTGAAGTTCTGATGTTCATTTGAATGCTTCTATTACATAATATTATAAATGTGATTACAATGAAAAAAATATTTATAGCTCTGATAGCTTTGGGAGCATTAGCGTTGTCGTCCTGCTCCGATATGTTGGAAGAGCATCCGAAAACTTTATCTGAAAAGACCTTCTATAATTCTTCTACGGAGGCCTACGCTGCTATATTGGGAATAACAAAGTCTTTTTCTGGTCATATGAGCTGGAAAGGCTACAATGTCTTTTTTCAAGAATGCCTCTCAGACATGGCTTTTGGTAGAGCAAGTTGGGCTACATTCAGCGATTATGCGAAACTGACGACGCGTGGACAAGAGTACACTAGCAATGTGTGGCAAGGTCTGTATAATACCATCCGCGATGCCAACTATGCTATTCGGCAGTTCCCCGTTGCAACGAATATGACAGATGCAGAGAAGCAATCTTATCTGGCGCAAGCAAAGTTCTTGCGTGCTTATGCCTATTTCGGACTGGTAAGATACTGGGGGGCTGTCCCATTGCGCACAGAAGATAATATCGGTGTAAACGATGTTCCTCGAAGCAGTGAGGATGAGATCTATAAGCTGATTCTTTCAGACTTAGACTATGCAGTACAGTATACACCTGTATCTAATACGCGTGGCTTGCCTAACTGTGATGCTGCCAACTTCCTCTTGGCAAGTGTCTACATGCAGTTGAAGCAGTATGATAAAGCGCTGCCTTTGCTTGAGACGATCGTAAAGTCAGGAAAGTATTCTTTGGTAAGTGTCAGTCAGGCGAATGACTTTGATAATGTTTTTGGTCCTTATGCCAAGCAGACTACGGAGGAGGTGTATTATTTGAAGAGTGAGCAGAGTCAGAATGCAGGTTGGGGTGTTCCAGTCTATTACTCTCATCCTAATGCCATGGTAAACGGGAAAAGACTCGTCAATTCCTATGGATATTATGCAATGTATGCATCTGACAAGAGTTTGATGATTAAGAACTGGGACAAGAGAGATCTTCGACGTCAATACGATTTACTCCATTATAATTTTGGTTTGGGAAGTGATACTTATCTGATATCAAAGTTCCGAGATGGAGATACAACAGCAGATCCAGGAAATGATGATCCATTGATTAGATACACAGATGTGTTGCTACTCTATGCAGAGGATTTGGCTAGGGTAAATAATGGACCTACGGAGGAAGCTATGGAGTGTGTCAATCAGATTCGTCGACGTGCATATGGCAGAAACCCAAAGAACAAATCCACAAAGGATTACAAGTTGAGTGATTATTCTACCCTTGATGATTTCTTGAAGTTGGTAGTGAAAGAGCAGGGATATGAAACTTTCGGTGAGGGCAAACGTTGGCTGTATTTGAAGCGGCTTGGCATTGTGAAGGAACAGATCAAGGAGATGAAAGGCATCGACATCGACTCCACTTGCCTGCTCTTCCCGATCCACGAAAACGAGTATAATGTCAACCATGCCATCGACCCGGCCAAGGATCAGAATCCGGGATATTAAGATTGAAAGATTGAAAAAATGAGATAATGAAATAAAGAATGTGAGGTGTTGATTGCAGGGGCGGTCCCACTGTGG
>ULTQ01003607.1_pt1 | contig 12780 bp, 11 predicted proteins | sample 1957731 | NCBI WGS metagenome assembly ULTQ01 (sample SAMEA4835738, study PRJEB28245) | human gut metagenome | biome: gut microbiome; material: fecal sample | place: Denmark | collected 2008 | reverse complement strand
CAAATAGAAAAGGATATCAAATAGATGATGCAGAATTGCAGAAAATCCAGGAAATTCAGAAAGAGTTAATAGCAGAGGTGGACAGAATTTGTAAGAAGTGCGGGATTCATTATAATATGGTGGGGGGAACGATGCTTGGAGCAATCAGGCATGGTGATTATATTCCGTGGGATGATGATGCAGATATAGGTTTCTTGAGAAGAGAATATGAAAAGTTTAGAAAAGCATGTAAAACAGAATTAGATACAGACAGATTCTATATGCAGGATTTGAGAGATACAGAAGGTTATAGATGGGGATATGGAAAATTAAGGAGAAAAAATACAGAGTTTGTACGATTGAATCAGGAATTTATGCCGTATGAACAGGGAATCTCCATAGATTTAATGCCATTTGATAATGTGCCGGATTGTTTGCCGCTGAGAAAAGCTCATTTCATGTTATGCTTTATAATTCGAAAGTTATTATGGTCGGAAGTAGGCGCAAAAAGCGAAGAAAACAGATGGATAAAAATAATTTATAGAATAATGAGTCTTGTACCATTCTCTGTTATTGTTGGTATGTATAATCAATTAATAGAAATTAATCAGCATAAAAAAACGGAATTGGTTCGTATTTTAACGTTTCCAACTCCAAAAGCTGTATATGGATATAAACGTGAATGGTATACGAAATTAAGGAGATATCAGTTTGGAAATATGAAATTGCCTGGGGCGAAAGATTATGATGCCTATTTGAAAGTAAAATATGGTGATTATATGAAAATGCCACCAACAGATAGAAGAAAGGTACATGAAATTTCAAGATTATCATTAGGAAGGGAGATGTGGTAATGTGTACGAAAAAATATAAAATTGGATATACAGATGGCGTATATGATCTTTTTCACGTGGGGCATCTAAATATGATCAATACTGCTAGAAATTATTGTGAGTATTTAATCGTAGGAGTGCATGGCGATGAGGTTGTGAGAGAATATAAAAAGAGAACTCCGATCATTCAGGAAGAAGATCGGAGGAAAATTATTGCGTCTATAAAAGGAGTTGATAAAGCGGTTATCAACCAATTTAGGGACAAGATGAAATTGTGGGAACTATATCACTTTAATGTGATTTTTATCGGAGATGATTGGAAGGGAACAGAAAGATGGAATCACTTTGAAAAAATATTGGGAGAGATAGGCGTAGATGTTATTTACGTTCCTTATACAAAAGGGATTTCAACTACAGAAATTCGACAGAGAATAATGAACGAGGAGAAGTGAACATGGAAGATAGAGAAAAAATAGCAATAACCATGGGAGATCCGGCTGGCGTGGGACCGGAGATCATTGTTAAGGCGCTCAGTCATGTTTCAGTATACCAAAAATGCATACCGGTTGTTGTAGGAGATAAAGAGGCATTGCTGGATGCAATTCGGTTTTGCAATCTTCCGATGGAGTTGAGAGAAATCAAGGATTTTGAAGAAGCGGCGGGAGAATTTGGTACTATTGACTATATTAATTTGGGATATCTTGAACCGAAAAGCTGGGAATATAAGAAAAATAGTGCAATATGCGGAGAAGCATCTTTTCAGTATGTGGTATATGCAATACAACAAGCCATGGACGGTAAAGTAAAAGCTGTAGTTACTGCACCAATTAATAAAGAATCCATTAATATGGCAGGACATAATTATAGCGGACATACAGAAATTTTTGCTGAATATACCGGTACTAGTCAATATGCAATGCTACTTGCCAGTAAAACATTGCATGTGATTCATGTATCTACACATGTATCTTTGCGGGAAGCCTGTGACAGGGTGAAAAAAGACCGAGTCTTACAGGTGATTGAACTTGCAGATCGCGGTATGAAAGAATTGGGATATGAAAATCCTAAAATAGGTGTAGCAGGTCTGAATCCTCATTGTTCTGAAAACGGGTTATTTGGAACAGAAGAAAAGAATGAAATAATACCTGCGATAAATGAAGCAAAGAAGAAGGGAATTCAGGTTGTAGGACCGGAACCACCTGATACAGTTTTTGTAAAATGTCAGGCAGGACAATATGATATTGTGGTTGCTATGTATCATGATCAAGGTCATATTCCGCTCAAGTTAAGTGGCTTCAAATATGATTTATTACATGATAAGTATGATTCAGTCAGTGGAATCAACTGTACTATAGGCTTGCCAATTGTCAGGACATCTGTTGACCATGGAACTGCATTTGGAAAAGCGGGAGAAGGCAGAGCTAACGAGGAAAGTATGATGGATGCTATTTTTGCTGGTGTGGAAATGGTTAGAAATAGAAGGACATATAATGTGGAGGACTAGTTTATGGATGAAATCTTTTGTTTATCAAATGATTGGAAGGAAATAGTGGATTCTGCTGAGCTAATCCCTTTTGGAATGGGTCGGATTGGCAGACGTGTGATTTCATCATTGATGAATGAATTTGATATTCCATTTTTAATAGATAATAGAGAAAAACAGGATATTATATTAGGTTTAAAGGTATTGACATTAGAGAATGCTAGAGATTATCTGAAAACACATAACTGCAAGATCGTTGTAACAACCGTATATGGAGCATACCAGGAAATAAAGAAACAACTTGAAGGAATGGGATTTGTTGAAAATGTAGATTTTTGTGTATTTGAAAGATTTGTTGTAGAGTGGAATTTACGGTGGAAAAATAAATGCGTTTTATCAAAAATTGATACAGTCATTACATCTAGATGTACGTTAAGATGTAAAAATTGTAATATGTTTATTAGCTGCATGGAGCAACACAACGATTTACCTCTTGAAGAATTACAAAATAATTTTGATGTTTTCTTTGGAAGTGTTGATTATGTTTATGAGTATACACTTCTTGGAGGAGAGCCTTTTTTACATAAGAAGTTAAAAGACATTCTTGTATATATGTGCCAAAAATATGGAGATAAAATTGGCAAAATAAATTTAATCTCAAATGGGACTGTCATTCCGTCAGATGAAGTTATCCATGTTATGAAGAAATATAAGATAATGGTTAATATTAGTGATTATACAAATGCTGTTTCGTATAAAGAACGGTTAAAAGAGGTAGAAGATTTATTTAAAAAGAATGAAATAGAATATTATATTATTCCGAATAACGTATGGAAGGATGTTTGCTATCCGCGATGTGAATATTATACGGCTAACCCTAGAGAACATATGAGATTGTGTGGGCATGGAACTCATTCAGTTGATGGTGGAAGATTATACTGGTGTGATCCAGCATTCGCATCCGAACGCTTCTTGAATTTTTGTTCTAGAGAAGATGACTCCTTAGAATTGCTATCAAATAAATTGAATTGTTCGAAATATGATGCATCGCTAAATATTATTAAGTATATTTTAGGGAATGTAAATGAAAGAGGCTATATGACTATATGTGAAAAATGTGCTGGCGTTGGATCGGACAATAACAAAGTTGTTGTTGCCGGTGAGCAATGTAACGATAAATGAGAGGGAGAAGTGAATTTGAGATGAGAGTAAACTTTTTCATGGCACTGCAGATAGAGCATTTAGATCTACTATGAATGCTACTTTTACGACTGGAAATAAGGAATTAGATATGATTTTAGTAGAAGATTCTAAAAAATATGGTTTTGTCAGCTTAAAAGGTCATAGGTTTGTAGGCGGACTTAGAGCTACATTATACAATGCCATTCCGATTGATAATGTTAAGGCACTAGTTAATTATTTAAAACAATTTGAAGTGGATTATTATAAGATATAGAGGGAGACAAATGGAGAAGATTCAAAAAAACGATATATTAGTTTCGATTGTTGTACCAATTTATAAAGTAGAAAAGTATCTTGATAAATGTATTTCGAGTATAATTCAGCAGACATATTCCAATTTGGAAATTATATTAGTTGATGATGGATCGCCAGACTTGTGTCCCCAAATATGTGATAAGTATCAAAAGAGAGACGATCGAATAAAAGTAATTCATCAAGAAAATAAAGGGTTGGTCAGTGCTCGAAAAAGTGGGGTCAAGTGCGCTACAGGGGAATATCTGGTATATGTAGATGGTGATGATTGGATTGATGATAGCTATATTGCAAATTACGTAAATGAGCTGAAGGGGAAATTACCGGACATACTGTGGTCACTGGCATCGTATAGAGAGTATAATGGCATTGCAAGTTTGTGTGGCTTTATTAATGGGTCGAAGATAGATTTAAAAGATAATGCAATACAGGCTGAGTTATATGGAAAAGTTGCCGGTAAATATGGTTTTCAAAATACGATAAGTTATACACTATGTATGAAATGTTTTAAATTATCTTTCTTAAAAAATATTCAATATTCTATAAATGATGACATTTCATATGATGAGGATTTTTGTTGTATGATAAGGTGCTTAGCAAATAAACCGGATATTTTGTTTGTCAGAAATGATGGATATTACTATGTACAGAGAGATGGTTCTATTAATCATGAGAGAAGTATTTGGGATAAAAATTTAATAATGATGAATGATACCCTTCAATATCTGCATAATTTGTCAGGTGACACGGAAATACTAGAAAGAATTGTTGAAAAACAATATAAGATTTCTCAGATATATCATGGTGGGATTGCTAAAATTCAAGATAGTAATGCAGATGAGATAGTTCCATTTATAAATGCTAAAAAGCATAAAAAAATAATCTTATATGGTATGGGAACAACAGGAAAGAGCTTATTGCAATATTTTGAAGAAACGAAGATAGTTGACGTCATTGGCTATATGGATGCGAGAAGACAAGATAGAATTGTTAGCATTCCATTTATTGATATTAATGAATTGAATAGGATGACATATGATTACATTTTAGTTAGCGTTGTTAAGGAATACTTTGCAAAAGAAATACAGTGTAATTTGCGCAATGCAGGGGTTCCTCGGCATAAAATTGCGATTATGGATATGAAATTATAAGGGAGAAGGTTTTATGTTAAAGCATTTGGTTGAGTTCCGCGAACAGTTAGATAGAATAATGATTCAGGACATACACAAAAGAATTATTCTGTTTGGATATGATTCATATAGTGGGAGATTCATTAGATGGTATGCAAAGTATTATCATAATATAGAGGTAGATTATTTAATTGCCTTGGGATATCAAAGGGGAGTAAGCCATGAACAGGAAGTGTATACTAGAGAACTTCTAGAGTTTGATTATAAAGATGTAAATAATGCAATCATATGGTTCTGTACGCCAATTACTGAAGAATTTACACAATATAAGCAAAATAGAGAGTATAGGGATTGGTACCAAATAGTTTATGGAAAAGATTGGGTATCAGAAGTTTCTGAAGTTGATTTGTATACAAGAAAGAAATCTGGAAAAAGGGACATACAATTTTTAGAGTATTTAGAATGGAAGTATGACTGTAATTTCTTACAAACTGTTGTCACTGATACGCACTCTTATTCTTGTACGACTCAAAAAGAGATATTTCCTATCTTAGATGCTATCCACTTTTTCCCAACCCCTAATGATGCTATTTTTGATTTCGGTTGTGGAAAAGGAGGAGCATTAGTAACTTTCTTAGATTATGGATTTAAACATGTAGGTGGTGTTGAATTTGATGTGGGATTATATAAAGTGCTCCAATCTAATATTATGAAATTAAATCTTATAGGTAACAATGTTGAGACTATTTGTGGAGATGCACTGGATATGGACGAGGAATTAGATGGTTATAATTGGTTTTATTTTTTCAGTCCATTGCCTAAAGATTTATATTCTAAAGTTATTGATCACATCTGCGATAGCTATAGAAGAAAAATGAGAATAATTAAAATAGTGGCCTTTAATCCCACATACAGTAGTTATATAGAGAATACAGGAATATTTAGATTAAGAACCCAGGTAAATGTAGATACTTTGAAGAGAGTCTGCGATGTCTTTGAGACATGTGATGGAAATCAATAAAGAGAAAATTAAGATGAATTTTATGATAAGAATATGGATGAAAAAATAAACATGATTAGTATAATTGTGCCTGTATATAACATAGAAGCATACTTAGAAGTGTGCATTAATAGTATTGTAAGACAGACTTATAAAGAACTGGAGATCATACTTGTTGATGATGGATCTACAGATGGGTCTTCTGAAATCTGCGATGAATTTGCATCTCAGGATAAAAGGATCAAAGTGATACATAAGCAGAATGAAGGCTTGGTATTGGCTAGAAAAAATGGATTACAGTATGTGAAAGGTGATTATGTATTATTTGTAGATGGTGATGATTGGATAGAATCCAATATGTGTGAAGAACTGATGAAAGTTATGAAGCAAACAGATGCGGATATAGTCCATTCAGGATATTTCAGAGAACTGGTTTTGAATCTACCGCCAGGGTTGTATTATTCCAGAAATTCTTACAGGGCAGATGAATTTATAAGAAAACATATTTTGAATGCAGAACCTGATCAGGAAATTTCTTTCAGTATATGGTCAAAATTATTTCGAACACCTGTTATTAAAAAAAACTATGGATTAGTACCGGATCGTGTCGATTATGGGGAAGATTTATTGAATCTGATAGCCTGTGCATGTGAAGAAAATGCAATCGCTTCTATTGATAAGGCTTACTATCACTACAGAGTGAGGCCGGATTCTATTTCGCATACATTCGAGACAAATAATTTCAAACAAGAAATAGAACTGTACGAATCGATTAAGAAAATCCTAAGACAATACGGAATGGCAGAAAGACTGAATGATGTAACAAAAAAATTCTTTTTGACACAAATGAGAAAAGCAGTTAAAAACAATTGTTCAGATGCATTTTCGGTACAAGTATATAAATTGCCTAGAAGCAATCGATTGATTGGAAAGAGAATTGTATTATATGGAGCAGGAAATGTTGGTGTAGATTATTATTCACAAATTTGCCGAATACCTGATTGCAAAATTGTGTTATGGGTTGATACGCAAAAGAAAAGTTATAATACATATTGTGAGATTGGCAGTGTGGATGATATAAGTCAGGCAGAATACGATGTTATTGTAATAGCAATAAAATCATTAGAGACAGGCAGAAAAATTAAGTTAAATCTCATGCAAATGGGAATAAAAGAAGAACGGATACTGTGTGAAGTGCCGGAGTATGTATAATGGGAGAAGATATGCGCATTGTAAGATATAAAGGCGGATTGGGAAATCAGATGTTTCAATATGCTTTTATGAGATCTTTAGACAGTGGGATTCATAAAGCTGGAGCCAGCTTGGGTTTCTATAAGGACTTTCCTATGTCAAGACATTTTGAACTGGATAAAGTATTCTATAATGTGCAGTTAAAAGAAGAATCGCGATATGATGAAATATTTAATACAAGATATGCTATATGGAAAAATAAGTCTGAAGCAGATCGTGACCAATTGAATGTGGGCATTTGGTTTGAAGAAAGAGAAGAGGAAGGAAAATACCAGCAGGATGTATATGAACAGGAGGATTGTGTATTTGTTGGATACTGGCAGTCTTACAGGTATTTTGAAACAATAAAGGAAAAAATCAGGTATGAGTTTTCTTTCCCGGAAGAAGCTATTTCCGCTATAAATAGTGCATTAAATTTAGATGCAAATAGCGTTGCAGTTCATATTAGGAGGGGAGATTATTTACAGGCAGAGGATATGTATGGAAATATCTGTACCAATGCATATTATCTTCGAGCGATAGCGTATATGAGAGAAAAAATTGAAAACCCAACTTTCTTTTTTGTCTCTGATGATATTGAATGGGTAGCAAAACAAAATCTGGTAAAGGATGGCATTTATATTAAATCAGATTCATTCAAAAAATATGAGGACTGGTATGATATGGCAATCATGTCATTGGCAGGGCATAATATTATTGCAAATAGTTCTTTCAGCTGGTGGGGGGCGTGGTTGAATCAAAATCAGCAGAAGATTGTGATCGCTCCAAAAAAATGGAATAATTTAGGCAATTATACGGATATTTGTCCACCGGACTGGATAAGAATTTAAAAGAATATAAGGAAAGATAAATGAGAATATTAATTTTTGGAACCGGCAAAGTAGCAAGGGATTTGCTGGAAAATAAAAGGATTGATGTTAATTATATAGAAGCATTCACAGAAACTGTATCAACAAAAAGCCAATGGTATGGTAAACGTGTAATTGCGTTTGAAGAAATTCAGAATATTGATGCGTATGATATGTTAATTATCGCTTTGATGCGTCCGGATGATATATATAAAAGATGTCTTGAAAAAAAAATAAATCCGGATAAAATATGTCTTTTATATCCTTTAAATCATAATCAGAACTTTGATGTTGATAAAAATTCAGATTTATTGAACATGATTTTTGATGAAAATACATATGAAATTGTTTGTAACCGATTTGGAATCATCGTGAATGATTGGATTGCGAAGGATGAATTGCAATATATTCAGATGAATACGCATGAAAGCATGAGAGTCGAGGAAAACTTCAGACATTATATTTATAAGGACAAGTATGATAAGGCGGGAGATACGGGAAGCTATTTTTGGCAGGACTTGTGGGCTGCAAAAAAAATTATCAGGGATCATCCGAAACAACATTACGATATTGGGTCAAGAGTTGATGGCTTTATTGCACATTTATTGGCAGCGGATATTGATGTCACATTGATTGATATTCGACCACTGGATTTAAAATTGGATGGGCTGACATTTGTTTGTGATGATGCTACAGAAATGAAACACATCCCGGATGAAAGTATTGAAAGTATATCTGCGTTATGCTCTTTGGAACATTTTGGCTTGGGAAGATATGGTGATCCGATTAATCCGGATGCCTGTTATCAGTGTTTTGATTCTATTCAGAAAAAAGTGAAAAGTGGCGGTAATATTTACTTGTCAGTGCCAATAGGACTGGAGCATCTGGAGTTTAACGCACAAAGAATATTTTTTGCGCGGACTATAGTGGAATTATTTGATTCCTGCATCTTGAAAGAGTTTTCGTGTGCGAATCGTGTATTTGAAAAAGATGTACCGTTAAATAAGTATAATGAGGATATCAATTATGGGGGCATACGATTTGGTTTATTTTGGTTTGAAAAGAAATAATCCAATATGAAAGTTTAAAAGGGTGTAAATGTGGTGGCATGTATGAAAAAGATAAAATCAAATCCGGACGTTACAATTATTGTAACGGTGCATAATGCAGAAAACTATATAGAGCAATGTATACAAAGTGCTATGCATCAAACTTACGAGAATATAGAAATCATATGTGTGGATGGTGGAAGTAGCGATTCTACGCCAGATATTTTGAAATCCTTACAGTCAATAGATGATAGAATTATTATAGTAAATGATAAAAACACAAGTTATGGACATAAGGTAAATGTAGGGGTTGAAAAAGCCAGAGGACAATATGTATGTATTCTGGAATCAGATGATTCAATAGAAAAGGATATGGTAAAAACACTCTATGAAATAACTAAAGAGAAAAATGTAGATGTTATTTCAGGTGATTATAAAATTCAATTTGAATATCGCGGCAGAAAGATAGGATATATACAACATAAATATCCATCGGGCTTATATGATCGGGTTTGTGATTTGAGAAGTGAAAAAAGATTTTTTTTACACGGTGGTATAACGGGTGTTTTATATAAAAAATCTTTTTTGCAAAATAATAGGATTAAGCTAAATGAGACACCGGGAGCGGCATTTCAGGATCAGAGCTTTTCTTTTTTGGTTGATCTTTTGGCGATGACGCAATATCATATCAAAACGCCGGTTTATAATTACACATATGATAATCCTGGCAGTTCTATGGCGGATGATAAGAAAATAATGGAAATATCCTGGGAATGTAATTATATAGAACAGCAAATGAATAGTCGGGAGATTGAAGAGCAGTATATCTGGGAAAATTATTATAATTATAAATATGCAACTTACATAGCTAAAATGAAATCATTTTCTGTGGCTGGGAAGGCAAAATTCAAAAAACAGTTCATGGAGGAATATAAAAATGATCTGTCTGAGATTAAAAAGAGATCAATATGTATGACGACTCTGACTATAAGAGAATTATCTGAATTTCTTGAAAATCCGGATTGTTTTGATGATTATCAGCCGGAGGAAAGACCAGTAAAACGAATGATACATATACTCGATGTGCTAGATCAGTATGCAACTGTATTAGTAGGTGTTGGAAGGATAGGCAGTTATTTGATACAGATTGCAGGTGAGTGTGAAAAAGAATTCAAATGTGTTTGTGATAATTCTAAAAATATACAAAGTACAAAATGGAATGGCTATTATGTGAGATCGTTAGAAGATGCAGCAAAGAAATGCAAGGGCTGTAAGTTTGTTATTTCTGTTGAAAGATTTTTTGATGAGATAAAAGCACAGTTAATGTCATTAGGAATAGAAGAATCAGATATTGTAAGATATTAAATGGATAAATAGCTTATTGAAATACTATGGGAGCAAATATGCTACAAGAACAACTTTCAGAAGGCTTATGGAACTGGTATCCATATGGTTCCGAGGCGGACATTGTTAAAATAGAATCAGAAGAGGAATTAAAAGAATATCGTGCTCAAAGTAAGTGCTTTGACTTTATTTTGATGTCAGGACTACTTGAGAAAAGTGATGCTCCTGTTCAATTGCTACAGGATTGCCGTAGACTGTTAAAAAAACAAGGGCACCTTTTGATTGGGGCAGAAAACAGGTTGGGACTTGCAAAATTTTGTGGCGACAGAGATCCTTATACGAATCGGATAGCAGATGGAATAGAAGGATATCACAATTTTACAATGCGTGATATTCATCTATATGGAGGAAGATGTTATGCAAAGTATGAACTTGCGCAGATGTTAGATAAGTCTGGATTTTATAGTTACCGTTTTTTTTCTGTATTACCGGGGTTACTTATGCCGCAGCAGATATATGACGAGGATTATATGCCAAAAGAGGAACTTGCAATTCGTTTCTCGCCGGTTTATCATACGCCACAAACGGTCTATTTGAATGAAGGGTTGCTCTATACCAGTCTGATCAGGAATGGAATGTTTCATCAGATGGCAAATGCATATCTGATTGATTGTAGTATGGATGGTAAATTTTCCGGAATCAGCCATGTGACAACATCAATGGATCGGGGAGAAGAGAATGCTCAGGCAACAATTATTTATCAAAATGGAACTGTTGTAAAGAAAGCATTGTATCCTAGTGGGAAAAAACAGATAAAGATGCTTTGGGAGAATACAGTAAATCTGGCTCAAAAAGGCATTTCTGTTGTGAAACTTGAAAAGAAAGTAGGCGATACAGAGGTTATAATGCCATATATGAAAATGGAAAGTGCATTAACCTATTTACGGAATCTGATTTTTGAGGATGCAATAGCTTTTACTCGGAAGACGGAGTATTTTTTGGATTTGATTCTGGCTTCTTCCAATGAAGTGACGGATGCAACAAGAATTCCTTCAGCTTATCAGGAACTTGGAAAGATTTATGAACAAGTGTATCTAGATATGGTTCCGCTGAATGCTTTTTATGAGAATGGAGAATTTATATTTTATGATCAAGAATTTGCTGTGACAAACTATCCTGTTGGCGTAGCACTTATTCGGGCATTAGATATATTATATATGGGTGATAAAAGCATGGAAGCTATTGTACCGGAAAAATACTTTTTAGATAAATATGATCTGAGTGATAAAGTAGTAGTTTTTCGAAATATGGGGGCACAGTTTATGAAAGAGCTGAGGAATGAGGATGCATTAGAAAAATTTAGAAATGCACATTGGGCTAGCCCACAACAGATTTTTGAAAACAAAGAGAGGATACAGTATACGCGAATGGAGTACGAACGTCTTTTTCTACAGCTGGAATCTGATCTGGGTAAAAAGACGTTATACATATTTGGAAGCGGTTTATGGGCTCGTAAATTCGTCGCCGAATTTTCTGATAAATATCAGATCAGAAATATGCTTGATAATCAGAACGAAAAGTGGGGGACAATGGTGGATGGAGTGATGGTTGCCTCACCTGAAATATTAAAGAAGGAAAGCAATGATACATGTAAAGTGATAATCTGTGTGAAGTATGATACATCGATTATTATGCAGCTCAAGAAGCTGGGTATCACCAATATAGGTATATATGATCCGGGCATTGACAGAGATAGAGAATTGGGACGGTATGAGAAAACAAAGCAAGCGCCTTGGACAAATAGTAAAAATAACCAAGAAAAGGAATCAGACACTGACATACAAAAGCGGTATCATGTAGGATATATTGCAGGGGTATTTGATTTGTTCCATAAAGGTCACTTAAATCTTTTGCGACGCGCAAAAGAACAATGTGAGTATTTGTTGGTGGGGATCGTTTCAGATGAACAGGCAATAAAGAATAAAAAGAGAAGTCCTTATGTTTGCGAACAGGATCGGAAAGAAATTGTAGAAGCGTGTAGATATGTGGATCAGGCGTTTATTTTGCCGTATGCTGCTTCTGGTACACGTGATGTATATAAAAAGTATCATTTTGATGTGCAGTTTTCCGGGAGCGATTATGAACATGATTCATGCTGGCTGGAAGAACAGGCATGGTTACGTGAGCGTGGTGCTGATCTGGTTTTTTTCCCGTATACGCAGAGTGTCAGTTCTACGAAGCTGAAGGAAAAAATGGATATTAAAATATCTTGAGTTTTTTTTACGTGATAAACAGAAGAAGTTTTTAATTTGTCGGATATTGTCGAGAGGGAGCATCCCAAAGTTTGTGTAAACCTCCAAACTGATGTA
>ULTQ01076550.1_pt1 | contig 12832 bp, 10 predicted proteins | sample 1957731 | NCBI WGS metagenome assembly ULTQ01 (sample SAMEA4835738, study PRJEB28245) | human gut metagenome | biome: gut microbiome; material: fecal sample | place: Denmark | collected 2008 | reverse complement strand
CGTCGAACTTGGGTATCTCGAAGGTGCCCTTCTCAAGGCGTTTCTGGTAAAGGACAAAGCCGTCGGTGTCCCAGCGAAGCAGCTTGACGCTCTGATGGTTCTTGCCATAAAAGATGAAAACGCTGCCCGTAAGGGGCGACATCTTCATTTCTGAGCGCACGAGTTTGTACAGCCCGTTGATACCCTTGCGCATATCCACCGGATGTTGGCACATGTAGTACACTGTTGATTCTGAAAGTCCGAACATAGCAGTTACTTTAATGCGTTCAACACTGCCGTGATGATGCCGGCGTCACAATGGGAAACCGACACCGACGTTCCGTTGGGTAGTTGGATTGCGACGTCCGCACGGTCGACATCGGAATGTGGGCTGTCAGCCATAAATGGGACAAACGCTTTGCAATTCTGATGCTCAGTAGCTTTCAGAACAGCATCCCGGATTGACTTGACCGACTGACCGATATCTTCAATGTAATGATGCATACCGGAGACACTGACGCCGTTTAACCGGCAATAAGCCGATAGGTTCAGCTTGGGATTCTTGATAAGAGCCTGCTTGTATCGTTCAAGCAGACTCTTGTACTTGTCTTTGCTTGCCATATTCATAAGAATTTGTGCGCGCAAAGGTACGGACTTTTAAGCGAGGCTGAAATACGGTAATGCCGAGACGCTTACGATTCACTCTGTAATTCAATGCGATGTATGTAGATAAACAGAGCATTCTCCTATTAGGACATACCCCAACCTGTTCTCTTCTTTGTGCCATCCCAGTTAGTAAGCTCACCACTGGGACCACCGCCACCTGTGCTGATGCCACCTCTGCCCCCTGCCATGAGATACAGATTCTTCACCAACTCTTTGGGGACAGTCATCTCCTCGCAGAGTTGACGGGTGCGTAAGACAGCAAGATTGTACATGCCTTCCGTTATACCTGATCCCGTCCAGTTCATTCTATCTAAGATTCTGTTAGTTGCCGTCTTGCGCTGTTCTTCGTCTGTCGGGTCAAGGTCGCATCTGAATGCCTCTGCAATGATACCAAAGGCAATGCCTTTCTCTTGCTCAGGAGTAAAAATACTAAGATGTGATTGGGCAAAAGCCATGATGGCGTCAATGGCATTACTAATCCAGGTTTTGAGTAGATGTTCAAAGTCCCTGATATGCTGTTGGATGCTCCATATCTCTTTAATCTTCGGAATAGAGAACATATCGTTAAGCAGTTCTTCGGCATTGTCAGCGCGTTTCTTCTCTCGACCCGCCATGACTTCATAGTAAGAGGCAGTTCTTCTGGACTCGGTGAGTTGGTTCTGTAACCTTTGGATTTCTGTATTCTTCTGCTTACGAAGATTGCTGATGGCCGTCTCGTCCATCATGGAGATTTTTATCCTCAGTTCATCATTCTCCGCTTTCAGTTCCTCATTTTCCTTCTGCTTACTCTCGTTTTCCGCATGAAGTATTTTATTCTGCTTGATTAGTTCAGCAGTCTTCTTCATCGCACTGTTGTATAGTGAGCGACCCAACTCAAGGATCTCCTTTTCTTTGAGTTCCTGAGTTTTGAAGATCTCGTCCTGCATATTTGTAAGGATTGTCTTAATTGCCGACTTACGCTGAACTCTCCATTCCTTTTGTTTAAAAGCGGAAATGGCAACGTCCAGTTCTCCGTTAATAGCCTTGATGGCATCGGTAACTATCTCACTTGTCTTGAGTGCAGGAACTGTCAGGTCCTCCTTCTTGATATCCAGTTTGTCAGCATAATCCATCAGCAGTGTAATCTTTCCGTCAAGTTCTTTTTTCTTCTGCTGTATCTGTCCCACCTCTCCTTCGAGTCTGTTCTTCTGGAGAGCCAATTGTTCCTTGTCGGCTTCTGACTTTGCGATTGACTCTTTCGCTTGCCGCTCAGCTTCCAATACTGCTTTGTTCTTGTGGACCCGGCCACGGCGCTCCTCTACCGGCAACATAGAAATGTCCTCGCCACGCTCCAGACCATACTTACAGCCCACATCATTATAATAATCGGTGTGCATTTGGTGGTAGGTGCGGCCTACAGCATACTTATCCTCACCCCACACACGGGCGTAGGACACACATTCCTTTTCCCTTCGCTCCTGCTCCGTCCGGATGAATTCTGCACGAAGCTTTTCAGGAAGTTTCTTCCACTCCTTTTGCGAAAGTACTTTTGTCTTGTCGTCTTTGTGAACGTACTTCACGGATGCCCGCCCTCTCACTTTCGTCCTCGCTACAGGGATGGTCTGGATGTGGATGTGCGGCGTTGTCTCGTCATTGTGGACATCAAAAGCGATGATGTTCTCTGCACCCCAACGGCTGCATGCCCACTGATAGGTGTCCATAGCCCAATCCTTGATGCCCTGTTGCAGGCGGATGCCAGCGTTGCTGCGTCTGATGGTATAGTCAACTTCCTGGTCTCCGAATGCAAGCCGCGTAAGCACGTCATGGTCACCGCTGACAATGATGCCAACTGTGCAGTTGGGACTATTGTCGGGATTGCCCAACGGATTATTCTTGTCCTTGTAGGGCTTGAAGCCAAGTTCGTCGAGTCGTTGCTTCAATCGTTCATGAAGTGGCACGGGATTTGAGCCGAGTGGCACTATCTGTCCCTTACTGTTGATCTCGAAGTTGAGCTGCTTCCGAGAGAAGTCATAATGATTGTTCTTGTCCAGGTTCTTCAGACGATAGGTTGTCTCGTCCCATCCCCGGCGCTCCGGCTCGTTGCCTTCTGCCAAGGAAAAGGATTTCGCTGGTGCGCCAACATGAATGGCAGCACGAGGAATGTTGTTTTTTGCTTTACTCATAATGATATTCCTTTTGTGGGTAATTGTCTTTTATTTGGAGATTATTTCTTTGGCATTTTGGGGCTCGGGTGAAGTCAGAGTGGAGGGTTGAGGGAGAAAGTCACTCCCTCGCAGACAGTTTCTGACAGCTTATGACCATTTGAGCTAGCCACACTGCTTTGGGGCATTCCCTCGGAGAGCATAATAGGACTTTTTAAGGGAGTGCAGTGAATCTAAAAGTCCATATTATGTTATGGGATTATTGCGTAATCCCTATCGCCGCCCTAGTCTTCAGAACCGTTTGTCTTGATGTCCACACAGCAGTCTCCTTTTCTGTATTCCACATATCTCCGCAGTCTATCACAGAAAGTGCCGTTGATGCTCTCATGGGAAAGATCACATTGATAGCAGTCGGGGTTCATGCCATGCCATCTTACCTGTTCCTTTTTGAAGCTCTCCACTGCTTTTCCAGCCTTAGCCTTAGTGGAGGCCTCCTGTTTTGTTTCCTCGACCGTAGTCCTTGTTTTCGACTTGGGTGATTCCGACTTTGTCACGCTCACCACTTCCAGACCGAGTTTTTCCACAAGTAATGAAATATGCGGAATAGTTCCGGTCAATCTGATGAGTGCAGCCTCCTCTTCGGTTGGGCGCGAAGTCTGTTTGCTGAGCATGACCCGATCAATGCTGTTCTCATTGCATTGCATCTTCTCCATCACGTCTGAGATGTGATAGTTGAGATGAGACATCTTCCACATGTTGTCTTGCCACCAACGATATTCACCCTTATCGGGAAAGACAACTATCTTCCTTCCTTTGAGGGGTTCTAAGTCTGTTGATGTGAGCTCATTCTTTCCTGTTGCCAGCCATACATACGGAGTCGGGAAGCAACTCATAACGGCTGCGGTTACCTCTTCCCTCACCAGAGCCACAGTCTGTGTAGGAAAATCCTTCAGCAGGTGCTCACCAAAGAGGCAGGTCTTTCGTCCGTCCTGATGATACCAGCATCGGCCATAGACCTCTCCTGTATCGCCGCTCATCGTAATGACAAGACCGTTCGTTATTCTGTGGTCAGCATCAATGTGCCAGAATATCGGTTCTCCGTTCTCTGTCGCGCCTATGAAGTAGCGCGTTATCAAGTCTGTCAGCCGGCCTTGGTCGAACCATATAAATGTGCAGAGATATTTGATAAAGGCGTTATTGAAACTTACTTTTTCTATCATAATCAGTCCTCCTGCTAATTGATTCCATACCTTGCGCAGATGTGGAAAAAGGTTCCAATGGATATACTTCTTACGTTGCGCAGACAGTTATCAAACTTCCGGTCCGTTTCAGCCGTCTTGTACTGAGCGTTCTGCGCACTTACGATATGGAACAGGCGTCGTCCGTTCTCTCCAAGAGACGCAAGAGCTGCGCCCACATGAAACCAGTCATCGTAGGTCGCGGTGATATCTATGCCTCGAAATACAATTTCCTGACAGAATTGCTCTACCTTTGCAAGTACACCTGTTTCACAGCTACATTGATATGCGGCGTATGGTTTCCTTGGCGGCTCCACCCACACCTTATGATATTCGATGGCATCCTTATTGACGTATGGTTTAGAGGAATGAGAGATAATGCGCATTCTGCACACATCGCTGCAGCAACGGTCTATAATCAGGCCATCACGCTCGAAATCCCGGCGCAGGGCCTCAAACTGTTCCCGATGCTTTCCCGGATAAGCAATTCGAAAGATGGCAAACCAGCCTTCCCCACCTACGCTATGGGCGGCATAGAGTATTTGTGGAATGTGGTGCCATTCGCTGTCCAGTCTGTCAAACCACGGCACGTTTGGATTATCCTTTTTGTCAATGTCAACGCAAAGGAGTCCGGAATGCTCCACGAGGTTCTCAGCCCTACGTGTCGGCGAGAATGTTCCGGAAATGGTGGCCTGCGGTAGTTGGCATTTCAGCCGTTTCCGTTCATTTGCGTTGGTCGTAGCACGTAACATCTCTATCTGCTCCTTGTATTTGTCGCAAAAGAGAAAGTCATGCAGTCTTATCTCCCTGCCGATAGTATCAGTGACATTGCGGTAGCAACTTATCTTCGTGTCAAAAATGTTATTCATAAACGTTGTACTTGATTTGTTCTATATTGTAATTGTCAAGGTTGTAGTTGTAGGTATCACGTAACCCCAGTGTTTATCGGGGTTGAGCATTACAACTCGGGTACAACCAAGTACTAAATGCCATCTTTGATGACAAACGGTAAGCAACCCTTTGGCGGTTGTAGGCCAGTTGTATGCTTACTATTCTGCCTCTCAACCGTTTACGTGCAGCTACAATTACAACTCTCTTTGTATTTTCATAACTTTGTTGATATACTGCTGAGATACTCCCAATACTTCTGCCAGCGCATTCTGCGACTTCACTTTGAATTGTCTGAAGATAGTTTGTATCAGTTCAGCGTTGGTTACATGACGTTGTCCTGACACAGTGTTTCGCAGGAGCGGATAGATACGTTCAATATGGATACGCGTAAAATAGTCGGCCAATCGAAGGGCATAACGCATGGTATCCCCAGTAATTAAGGGGCCGCACCATTGGTCGGTCAGTAAATGTGCCATGATAGCGAGACGCAGCACGTGTACGTTCATCTTCTGTATCACACCACCAACATAGTCATCCTCTACAGCATCCGCTTTCATATCGTTGTCATCGGCGAATTCGCTATAGATGTTCGAGGCCTCAAAAGACAGTTGGAGTGTCATGGGATCCATCGCAAACAGACGGTTGATGATGTTCCGCCAAATGTCTCGTGTCTCCTGCGTCATGCTTTTCCGTTTGCATCGTTTTACGAAGGGCGTTACGTCTGGATAGACGAAGATGAAGCGGTGGTTGAATCCGTTTTCCATGTGTCCCTCTGTTCCGAATGTTCTGGCAAGCAGTGCAGGCTGTATGCCACCGATGATGCTCATGGCTGGGTTGTCCACCATTTGAGTCTCTTCTGTCTTACGGTTGACAGCGAAGCCTACGTGTGACCAGACGGACAGCACCTGGGAAATCTCCGCGCTTGCTCCGTTCCCACCTTTGGAGTAACGGCCGAAAGAGTCGGTGAAGGTCTTCAACTCGTCAGCCACAATGACAATCATATCGTCCTGAGCGAGCAGGTCGTTGCGGGCTTCAGGCGAACTGTCACCTACAATGCGTTGATGAAACACCGGCTTGTTTCCGCCATAGTCCTTGTCAACTTTCTTTTGCTGCTCGAAAGCCGTTTTATCATCGAGATACTTGACATAATTGGCTTTGTCTTGCTCTCGCAGCGGACGGGTCACCTCATTTAGCGGTCCAGTCTTGTTGCGACTCGGCTTCCCCACCAGACATACATAATCACTGGCGTAGTTAATGTACGGATTGGTATCAAGTCGCACCTTCTTACCTGCGGCAACGCCAGCCGTGACAAGACAGCAGGCAGCCACATACTCGACAGGGCATCCGTAGGAATCAGCTGTGGTCCGGATGTAATCCTGTACTGCATCAGACAGCCTGTCTAACGGAAGTACAGGGACAGAGAATGTATCTGCGTTCAGGTGAGGAATGTGTTTCAACTCATCGGACGCTGTTAAATTCTGAGATTCAGCTACGATAGGCAGCGATGGCGAAAGAGAAGAGGGCAAATCAGGAGAAGGCAAATCTGTTATTACCTGTTCCACCTTCTTCTCCTCGGCATTGATGAGAGACAGGAAGTCGGGCAGTATCCCATGTTTCATGATTTTTTCTTTTGTCATAGTCAGTCCTCCCTACTTTACATTTCTTTCGGCCTCCATGACGGATGCAAACAGGCCAAGTACTTCTTTCTTGGAGTAAAGGTTGCGACGGCCCATCTTGTGTTTCTTGATGACACCTTCATTTTCTTTTCTCCATAGCGTTGTGGGCGTGATGCGGAGCAAGTCGCACACTTCATCGCGCGTTAACCACTGGCCTTCTTCCTCAGAAGGCTTGTCATTCATTCTGTGCTTTTCGCAGAACTCTTCCAGAACTTCAGTGAAAGCCCGCTTCAGGTCTTCATACTGAATCATCATAAACGTGTTTGTCATTTCATTGAATTTAAAAGATTTCTGCAGCAAAGATATTGAAATATCGAAAGGTGCTGCCTTGGTAAAAATCAACGCGAATTCTACAAAGGTGAAATTAACGAATAAAGGTCTGTATTTAACAGTCTAATTTTCAAGGCATAAAAAAAGATGCTCTGTTTGAGCATCCTTGTATACTATTCGATATTGGGATTGACTGCCGATAGCAGCCGAATTTTGATATCTGTCGCATGTCTCTTCCCTCGCTGAATCTGGGAAACGGAAACATCAACATTTCCATCGTCATCTTCGGATATGATGGCGTTACAAACTGCCTCGGCCCAATTGTACCCTTTATTAATATTGTGGGCGGGGAATTTCTCTTGCATGGCAGCATGGAACGTGCGGTAGTTATATTTGTCATTTGTAAGGTTGCCCCATACCAATGCGGCAAAGATGTATGGCAAAATAACGTCTGAGCCCTCAAGATGCTTCCATTCGGAGAGAACCTTTTCTATCTCGACGGTCAAAATTGAGGCGGTTTCAGCAAACAACATTTCTTCCAAGATAACGACCGTACTTTTTCTTCCTCTGCGACCTTTCACCTCACTCAGTGCATCGTCGATAACTTTCTTAGCGTCGCCTTTCTTCAACTGCTTGCAGAGGTCTCTCCATTGTCCTTTTGAATATTTTCCTTTATTGATGCTCGCACCTATTAGCGCCTCCACGCACCGTCTTCCGATGAGCTTTTCCCAAAGAGGACTCTCTGGCTTCAGAAATGTCTGTGAGATGAGATCGGCAGCGTGAAGGAAGCCATTGTCGAATACAATCCAATAATAGAGACTGAACAGATAAGGATTCTTGTGAAGCAGACGTTCACGGACTGCATCGTTGTTGAGCGATGTGTCGAGCATCTCGTTGATACGTTCCTTCAGTGGATTGCTGTCAGTCTCAGTCAGACTCTTTTCGTACTGCTTGTTGCCAGGAACCAGACCAGCCAATATCTTCAACATTCCCCCCACGCCCTTGAAGGACAGCATCTCCATGAGAATGAAAAAATTATTCTGAATGAAAGTCATATCGCCATCATAGGCTCTTTGGAACGTGGCTACAAACGCTTTGTATTCATTGGGATGATCATAGTGCCAACGGCGAAGCGACAAAAGATTCAGTTCGTTAGTTGTTATATTATCCGTTTCCCGTCTCCGGCTCTGCTTACAGAATCGTCTGTATTTCCATAAGCCCTCAATAATCTCTTCGGCGTTCGGTTGTTCAATTCTTGTTTCGACGACTTTTATAAATTTCTCAGCACCATTATCAAGAAGTAGGTAGCAGCACAGACAATAAGCAGACACATCGCCCGTCTCCACCGCTTTGGAATACAGCTTACCGAAATCAACACCATTTGGGGTCACATGGGCGGTAAGATTAGTAACGATAGACCGCAAGCATTTTGCATAGTCATCTTCCATCTCCAATATCTGATGACAAGGCTGTTCCAACACCTCTTCCAAATCCTGCTTGAACTTAGAATACGCGTCGGCATGGGCCTCTCTCCATTCAGACAAGGCCTTTTCGTACATTTTTAAACCGTTTACTTGAATATCACACATACACTTATATCTAAGAAAATATTACTATTTGTATATCAGACAGTTTTGCTTTCAGTTATCTATTATCCAGTGACCGCCTTTGGAAGGTCCCTCATATTTTAACATGCTCAGTCCTTTTATGGCACGTTTGATGGTGGCCAATCCTTTATGGGTCTTATCTGCTATTTGAGCTCTGGTTATTTGCGGATCATCTTTTATGAGTTTTAGAATTTCTATTTGTAGTGGAGTTAACTTTTGAGGCTCACTTTGAGGCTCATTTTGAGGCTCATTTTGAGGCTCAACTATGTTCTTATGTACGGGTATGAACACCTCTGTAAAGCTACGGAGGTCATCGGTCTGGAATTCGGCCTTCGGAGATCCATTCTCTTTTAATGCTGATTGAATGGTAGGGATGCCGGTAGAACGCCCCTCCGTCAAATCCAGTTCTTTCAAGAAATCTCCTAAACGGCGATTTCTGTAACGGCGCGACCGGAACATCTGTCCCTCCTTAATAGCCTCCAACGGGATTGAGCGATCGGGACCCGGGATGCTGGTAATGGTTATGCCATCCGGCTCTATCGTTACAGTAACGGGTTCATACTGTGTGTAGTCTCTGTGATACCAAGAATTGGTTATAGCTTCTTCCAAGGCCGACATGGGATAGTTGTAGTACCGAAGACTTTCTGCCCGATCGGGTAATTTCACCACGAATTCCCGAATGATGTTGCTCTTCAGATAAGATAAAGTGTTGTTAATGAGCTGCGGGACACTGCCATGAAGAATCGTCTCACTGAAATTGTCAGGTTCATTTATCCTGCCCTTCGGGAAGATGACTATCTCAGACTGCGAGTAAGGAAAGAATTTCTCAGGATGCTCAGAGAACATCATGGCAGCAACATTCTTGAGCATGCGATTTTCCGTAGGGCCTGTGTAAAGATCCATTTGATCGAGCGTAACCTCCAATGGTTGAGTGTAAAGGGACTGAAGAAGGCGACTTTCCACTTTGGTCAGATAATCATGCAGCAACACAATAGAGATGTCTTCTATCTTTATCTTCGGGTTGGGACGTTCATCATAAGGCGTATGAGTGGCCATAGCCATCAATTCATCATGCACTTCACCTTTTGCCACAATGCTGCTGGACCCACTTCGCACATAGTAGGTCATCTTCTTTATCTTTGACGTGACATTGGCTGGAACAGCATACGGTCGGTTGACACCAGAGGGCACCCATATGACAAGCACATCAACACCATCCACCTCCTCAAAAGATGGTCGTGGCAGATAATAGGGCTGTATCATATTATTGTAGGCCACCATTTCCTTTTGTATCGTGTCTTGCTTCTCCACGGGGATTCCAGTAACGGGACGCTTGGCCAGACCATTCTCGTCCTGGTCAACTCCCACAAGGATGTAGCCTCCGCCTAAATTATCAATATCGTTGGCAAAGGCTGAGATGCTGTGATAAATGTCATCAGGATTCCAACCGCGTTTGAACTCAATACGGTTGTCCTCTACCTTGCGCTTACGTAGCAGGTCCTCTATGTTGACGGGTAAAGCCATGTCTATTAGTATTTTTGGATGTAAAGTTAGTTGCTTTTTGCCTTATTTGCAACTTTTCTGCTTAATTTCTGCATTAGCCCATTAATATAGCCTAGGTACTAAATTGATGCTAACAATTCCTTGCGTTCCTCTTCGCTCATATTCTTCAAGATGGAAATCAGTTCCTGTTTGTCAGCATGAGGGTTGGCCCTCTCTGACGCATCATGAAGCAGATACCAGTTGAACTCCAGCATTTTCTTCAAAGGATAGGCACCTATATAATTAGAGGTGATATCACCACTGCTACTGTGTCCCATGCTGTCGCTAATGTATTTGTAGGGCACCTTGCCAGAGTTGTTCAGGTTCGTGGCGAAACTGTGGCGTGCCCATGTAGAAGACGGCTTTTGTTCCATCCCCATCATGTCTGAGATAATGGCCATATGATTTCGGATGTACTTATTATACCGTTGGATGACCTGAAGCTCCTGCTCGGGCGTTATGAATTCTTTCATGATGGGAAACACCCTTCTACCGGGTTTAGGCTCGTTGGCATATTTGTCGAGTATCTTCTGCATTTCCTCCGTGACCGGGAATATCACCTCACTGGCACTTTCATTTCGATCCCTCGTCTTATTGCGATAGAATCTTATCTGCTTTCCATGAGTAGCGAAATACCATTCATCATAGGTCAGTCTCAATGTATCAGCCAAGTTCTGGCCATCACCGAGATACATAAAAAGAAACAAGCCAAGATCACGGAATATGGCATACTTCCTCTTAGGAAAGAACAGCTGCTTTCCATTCTCATCAATGGCTTCGTCTTTATCCCAGAAGTCGTATAGTCCTCTCATTGTGTCAACATCCAAAAACTCATGTTTGCGGCTCCCAGACTTATTGTAGTCAGTATCTTTGAACATATCCTTGGTATTGCCCATTATCAATCCTTCTGAAATGCAGATGTTGACAATAGTGCGGAACGTGCGAAGAGAGATAGCACATGAGGTAGGACCCAGTCCATCTTTCTTCATAAGGGAAATCCACTTTAATAGAAAATTATGGTCGATGTCCTCAAAAGAGACGTTATTGCCCATATACTTTCGAAACGCTTATAGATGTCTTTACCCGTACGGGCAGAGCCGACCTTTCCCAACTGGCGTTTTGTATCAATATAATCTTCCCAGATCTTATAGATACTTACCGGAGCTTCTTCATCTGACTTTCCTTGAAACAAGTTCCTCAACTGATTCAGGCTGAAGCAATTTCTTTCCAATAGTTCCTCAACCATTGCAAGCACCTTGTCCATTCTGCCCTTCAACTTCTTTCTCTCTGCCGCCTTTTTATTGCGGGCTTGCTTCTCACATTCGCACAATGCTGTCCAGTCATCCAGCGTATACCTGTCACCAATTCTCAAGTACAAATTTTTGCCATTGAAGGCTACACGTATCGCCACTGGATACAGACCATCGCTAAGCTCCCTTCTAGTGTCGAGAGTCAGCGTACCATAAATCTGACCGTTCGATGAAATGAACTTGTCGAGACTGTTGTCACCCCTACTGGAGTATTTCCTATTTCCAGAAGGAGGATGAGCTTTTGCTTTTGATTCTTTTGTTCTTGCCATAACCCTACCAGTATTAGTCTTGTGATATATGAGCGTGAAATTCGCGTGAAATTCAAAATTGAAAACTGATGCAAATTTAAGAAAATCCATGCAATGCACCAAATGATTAAGTTGTTGATATGTAGGCTTTTATAAATTATTAGGAATTGCATGAAATTACACTATAAAAGATTCATAATCCGGAGGTCGTGGGATCGTGGCCCACCCCCGCTACACTGAAAATCAAGGAGTTACGAAGACTTCGTAACTCCTTTTTCTTTTACCGGGAAAACCATGGGAAAACACAACTCGTTTGAAAACAGCATGATACGCCACTTTCTATCACCCTTATTTTCTTTCGCTCCACAAAATCACCAAGTATCGTGCCACATCACAACAGGCGCAAATCCGTCAGAAATCTGAAACGGGAAAACAAGGATTTCAGAAAGCAAACTCCAGACATTATTAATAATGGAACAAACAAGACACGAGTAAAAGCAAGAAGGCTATCGCTCCATTTTGCGGATGGAACCCAAACTCCTCTTATCTTCCTTGCCATCATAGAACGCGTTGAGCACATCACGAAAGACATCGTTGGGTGAGACCGCATCGAAGAGGGTCATCGAGGATCGCAACTTGTGTGCATCGATAGGACTGCCCATGACGGCGACAATGTCCTTGCCTTGATGCGCCAACACCGCTTGCGTCACTTCACGCAGACGGGCTCCGAGCACGGGATGCGAGAGATACGCATTCGCCTCCTCCACATCGGCAAGACCATATATCAACGAGTTGGAACTGTGGCCGAGCCCTCGCAACTGTGGGAAGATATACCATATCCAATGGCTCCGCTTCTCACCGTCTTTCATCTCCTGCAAAGCCGTGGCGTAATCAGACTGCTGCATGTCAAGGAACCGCTGGAGGTTGAAAGGATCTTCTGTAGTGTTATCAATCGTCCTTTCAAAGTCGTCGAGGATATGGCGGAGCGTAGGAGTCAGCAGGCCGTAGCAGTAGCCGACGATTGCTTTTGGCATCTCATAGGCAGCCTGAGCGATAGCACCTGCCATGGCACCAATGGTGTCGCTGTCACCACCGATAGACACCGCGTTGCGGATAGTACTCTCGAAGTCGTGGCTGTCGAGATAGGCGATGATGGCCTCCGGCGTGCTGCCCATACACGACACGTCATAGGTGTATTCAGGGCGTATCCCGTCGATGGTACGGTGGAGGTTATAACCAAATGTCGTCTCTAAATACTCACGAA
>ULTQ01023666.1_pt1 | contig 12885 bp, 6 predicted proteins | sample 1957731 | NCBI WGS metagenome assembly ULTQ01 (sample SAMEA4835738, study PRJEB28245) | human gut metagenome | biome: gut microbiome; material: fecal sample | place: Denmark | collected 2008 | reverse complement strand
CGGCCTTTTTGTTTAACGGGTGCAAAGATACGTACTTTTTCTAAATTAGCAAACAATATGCACACTTTTTTTGAGGAAAATTACTCAATGAATCGGTAATTAAACAATTGCCAACCGAGTGTCAGCCCCACATTCCATTCCTTTTTCGGTGAACTATAATGATTTACATATGCTGATATCGCTCCGAATGGTAATTGACATATCACTGAAATTTCTCCCAAATATTCAAAGCGGGAAAACGCTTTTCCGTAATAAGCCTTGTTCAAAGCATTCTTTTTAATAGGAAATATAGGCATGAATCCATAAAGTTCAGAACGAACTTGAAACATGTCATTGAAAACAAAAATCGGTTTGATACCTGCCGCTAAAAACTGATTGGCCCGGAATGCCTCATTATACATTATCTTGCTATGGGGAGTCGGAGAAAAATCTGCAGCCTGCAACATAGTTGCCGCATAATTCTCTGAAAAATTCTTCGATGAATATAGCATTTCCGCCATCCACCCCAAAGTAAACTTTGGAGTCATGGTATGATACGCATATTTCATATAAGATATTTGTAACCAAGACTGCCGGTCTTTAGTTGTGAAACTTGTTTCTGTAGGATTTCCCGGTATAAACTTTTCTTTTCCGGTAAAAACCTGTGCTACCAATTTTTCAAAATAGCCTTTTGTGGCATATTGTCGTGCATTCAATGTACTACCATAAAAGCCTATAGCACCTCCTAAAAGGTTATAAGTACTCCTGTCCGAACGATCTTTATCAAAGTTTATCACATTGGATTGGAAATAATTATCCTGAAGCTTTCCATATCCGATACTTATTTCGGCTCGTTTATTTGCTAAAAAAGGCAGAGCCACCATCAACTTCACAAAACGCTCATCTTTAGAATTAAAAGAAGGTTTATCATTTTTAGAGAAAAGCTTATCCTTTTTGTAATAATCGAACGTGCTCAAAGAAGCAATAAGGCGATAGGAGGTCGGAACACGAGTAGGAAGATCTATTTTAGCCATAAGTTGCGCATTATTATACACCTTACCAATCTGACCGTCAAGAGTAATTTCTTTGGAATAATAGTTCAGATTCTGATATCCCAGTCCTAAATAAATCTGATTAGAACTGGTCGTAGAAACACTTCCGCCCATTCGTACAGAGAAATTATCCTCCATTTTAACCTTTAAATGCAATGAATATAAGTCGTTTTTGGGATCATAAACCGCATGTGGGATAATCTCCGATATCATATTATCGGATAATAGGCGAAAATAACCACGCTTCAAATCTTCATATGTAAACACCTCATGGTCTTCATCATGGAACTCTTTTTTAATATAGGCTTGCTGCTGTGGATTAGCTCCTTCTATATAGATGTCTCTAAAACGGAACTGAGGTAAATTGCTTCGATATACAAGACGCCTTAAACGTACATTCTCTGCACTTGTTCTCCGACGTATACGACTTTTTATAGAATCCATCAGGCTGATAGTCCGATTATAGCCGATATCGTGCAATTCTTGCAAACGATCAAAATCCAAAAGACTTACGTCATCATACTTAAATGTCATAACAATACCCAAAGAATCCGGAAGAGTATAGTCCGTTTTCTGCATAATCATGTTCTCAAGCTGACTCATCAAATCATTTTCTTTTGGTTTACCGGGATTAGCAGCCACTACACTACCAATAATGACTCCCGGCCGAAAATCTTCGCGCATGATGTCAGTCGGGAAATTATTATAAATTCCACCGTCATAAGCTAAAACACTATCAATTTCTATCGGTTTGAATACAAACGGAAAGCTCATCGAAGCGCGTACCGCATCTCCTAAATCCCCCTTACGCATAATCAACGGCCTTTTGTTATACACATCGGAAGCTATGCAACGAAAAGGCACAAACAGATGATTAAAATCCCCATTACATGCCGCTGTAGCGCGTGCAAAAAGCTCGACAAAAACCAAATTCATCTGAATAGGGTTTACCATACTAGTAGGAAGTATCTGAGGCTTGATATGCAACGAATCCTTAAAAGAGAAACGAATATTGAAAAACTCCGGAGTAGGTCGGTTTTGCTTAAAGTAATACCCATATTCGGGTTCTATTTGCCCCGAATACCAACGTTTGAAGTCTTCTGAGCGCAGCAATGCTTCCATATCATCAGGAGAATATCCCATAGCGTAAAGCGAACCAATAATAGCTCCCATAGAAGTACCGGTAATGTAATCGATAGGAATATTATTTTCTTCCAAAGCACGAATAATACCGATATGCGTCATGCCTTTTGCACCACCGCCACTCAAAACAAGTCCTACTTTCTGAGCTTGCGTAAACGGCAGAAAGAACAGGCAGAGTGACAAAAACAAAAGAAATCTTTTCATGAATATAGTTTCGAGTGAAATATACTAGTTTATTCAATGTCCAAATATAGACAATAGTTTCCAAAAACCTCGTATCCAACGGAAAAAAACATAATCATTACGAAAAAACAAACAAAAAAAAGGGCATTACAACTCATATAAGCTGTAATGCCCTATATAATAAATTTAAAGGGGCTTATTTAATCATATCAATGCTTCTTTTAACAAAGTTATTCAAAGCCTCACCTTTCAACATACCGTTTTGAAGCAAAGCCAAATCAATCAATTGACGAACAACTTTATTATGGGCGGCATAGTCGGCAAACAGACTTTCTTTCTGTGCTTTCAGTTCTTCCCACTTCTTGTCCAAGCTGTCTACTTCATCTTTTTCAACTGTAGAAATCTCTTCATCTTTTTTGCCTTCCTGTTTCTTTTTCAGTTCATTACGACGGTTGTTGATATCATCCATTTCTTTCTGAACCGGTGCAATAGCTGCTGTACATTCTCTATCTTCATCATCCAGAATCTCTTTGACTAACTTATGATCAGCATTCAATACCAAGTTAAACATATCCGGCATTTCACCATAGAAACTCATTCCGGCCTGAATATTAGCCATTTCTTTCATACGACGCATATACTCACTTTGAGTAATCATCACCGGCGAGGCATTTTCCCCCAAAGATTGCGCCATTATGCTAAACTCTGTTTTTTCGATTTGCGGCAGTTGACTCTTGAAAATAGCAGAGAGAGCCTCTTGCTTACCGGCATCCAATACATCGTTTTTCTTGTCTTCTTTAACTATCAAGTTATCAATGACATCACTGTCTACGCGAGTAAAACGTACTTTTTCAAATTTCTGCTCCAACATACTTACCATAGCAACGTCAAGCTGTCCATTCATCAACAATACGTTATAGCCCTTATTCTTGGCCGCCTCAATATAGCTGTATTGCTCATCTTTATTGTTGGCATACAGATAAATCAAGTTACCATCCTTGTCAGTCTGATTGTCTTTTATCAAAGTCTTATACTCTTCAAAAGTATAATGTTTGTTATCAGTATCGGTAAGAAGGGCAAAATCTTTTGCTCTATCATAGAAATCCTCCTGAGTGAGCATTCCATAATTAATAAAGATTTTCAAATCATTCCATTTCTCCTCAAACTGTTTACGATCGTTCTTGAATATAGATTGCAAGCGATCGGATACTTTCTTTGTAATGTATGTAGAAATTTTCTTCACATTAGAATCACTTTGCAAATAGGAACGAGAAACATTCAGTGGAATATCCGGCGAATCAAGTACTCCATGCAACAAAGTCAAAAAGTCTGGAACAATGCCCTCTACGGAGTCCGTTACATACACCTGATTGCAATAGAGCTGTATTTTGTTTTTGTTCAACTCTATGTTGCTCTTTACTTTTGGAAAGTACAATATACCTGTAAGATGGAACGGGTAATCCACATTCAGATGTATCCAAAACAACGGTTCATCGGACATCGGATAAAGGTCACGATAGAACTTTTTATAATCCTCGTCTTTTAATTCACTGGGTTTCAGTGTCCACAACGGATTTGCATCATTAATAATATTATCCTCCTCTGTTTCAACCTGCTTACCGTCTTTCCACTCTTTTTTCTTGCCAAATGCAACAGGAATAGGAAGGAAGCTACAATATTTTTTCAAAAGAGAAGATATGCGTGTTTCTTCAAGGAATTCCTTACAATCATCATCTATATAAAGAACTATGTCAGTACCGCGTTCCGCTTTCTCTGTATCTTCAATTGTAAATTCGGGACTACCATCACAAGTCCATTTCACAGCTTTAGCTCCTTCCTGATGTGACTTGGTAATTATTTCAACTTTCTTGGCAACCATGAAAGCCGAATAGAAACCAAGTCCGAAATGGCCGATAATAGCATTGGCGTCATTCTTATATTTTTCCAAAAAATCATTCGCTCCCGAAAATGCAATCTGATTAATATATTTATCTATTTCTTCTGCCGTTAAACCAATTCCATGGTCTGATACGGTAATCGTATCCTTACCCAAAGACACACGTACTGTCAAATCACCGACTTCACCTTTAAATTCGCCAATAGACGCCAGCGTTTTAAGCTTCTGAGTAGCGTCAACTGCATTAGATACTAATTCACGAAGGAAAATCTCATGATCACTGTACAAAAACTTTTTGATAACGGGGAAAATGTTTTCTGTAGTTACCCCAATATTTCCTTTTTGCATACTAAACTTATATTTTAAATTTATATTTATATTTCATTGCTTTGGCAAACAGAACACAAAAAAAATGCCAGCTCCCAAGAGCTGACATTTTGACTGCTTTTTATTATAAAAACTTTTATTACGCTTTGGTTATATTCAACTCATCTTTCTCCTTATTTACAGAAACGTTAATCGTATCTCCCGGTTGTAACCCAGCCGAAATAATAAGTTCCGAAAGTCCATCTTCCAAATAATTCTGAATGGCTCGTTTCAACGGACGAGCACCAAATTGTACATCATAACCTTTCGTTGCAAGAAATCTTTTGGCTTCATCATCCACAACCATCTTATAGCCAATAGCTTCAACACGCCCATACAAGCCTTTCAACTCTATATCTACAATTTTTGTAATAGCATCCAGTGAAAGCTGGTCAAACGTTATGATTTCATCCAAACGGTTCAAGAACTCAGGAGCAAAAGTCTTATTCAACGCCTTTTGAATCACACTACGCGAATGTTCGTTATCATCCGTACGAGCTTGCGCCGCAAATCCCACACCACGACCGAATTCTTTCAATTGGCGGGTTCCAATATTGGAGGTCATAATAATCACAGTATTCTTGAAATCAATGGTTCTGCCATAATTGTCAGTAAGACGCCCTTCATCCAATACCTGCAACAAGATGTTGAAAACATCCGGATGCGCCTTCTCAATTTCATCAAGCAACACTATGGAATAAGGTTTGCGGCGTACTTTCTCCGTCAACTGTCCGCCTTCTTCATAACCGACATATCCCGGAGCCGCACCAATCATACGAGACACCGTATATTTTTCCATATACTCGCTCATATCGATACGTATCAACGCATCGCTGGAACCGAACATGTATTTAGCCAACTGTTTTGCCAAGTGTGTTTTGCCCACACCGGTAGGACCAAGAAACATAAATGTACCAATGGGACGATTAGGGTCTTTCAATCCTACACGACTGCGCAATATTGCTTTGGTAAGCTTTTCAATAGCAGTGTCTTGTGCCACAACCTTGGCTTGCAAATCTTCTTTCATGCCAGCCAGTTTGATACCTTCCGCTTGAGCCATACGCTGCACCGGTACCCCAGACATCATTGAAATTACATTGGCTATTTCTTCCTCACCAACAGTTTGGCGATCATCTTTGAGACGCGCTTCCCATTCAGCTTTCATTTCATCCAAATGAACAGAAAGTTCTTTCTCTCTATCCCGATAACTAGCAGCCAATTCAAAGTTCTGAGATTTCACCGCTTCAGCCTTCAAAACACGTGCGTCTTCTATTAGCTTTTCCTGTTCCTCAATTTCTTTAGGAACATTTATGTTCATTAGATGCACGCGTGAACCGGCTTCATCCAAAGCATCAATAGCTTTATCAGGAAAGTTGCGATCAGTTACATAACGGTCTGACAACTTGACACATGCCTCCAACGCTTCATCTGTATAATCAACATTATGATGCTCTTCATACTTTTCTTTTATATTTTTTAATATTTGGAGGGTTTCCTCCGGAGTTGTGGGCTCTACAATCACTTTTTGAAAACGACGTTCCAAAGCTCCATCTTTCTCTATATTCTTTCTGTATTCATCAAGAGTTGTAGCACCTATGCATTGTATTTCACCACGAGCCAAGGCCGGTTTCAGCATATTAGCCGCATCCATAGAACCTGCAGCGGCACCAGCACCTACAATAGTATGAATTTCATCTATAAACAGAATTATATTCGGGTTCTTCTGCAATTCATTAATAATAGAACGTATACGCTCTTCAAATTGCCCGCGATATTTAGTTCCAGCCACAACAGAAGCCATGTCAAGCATAACAACCCGTTTATCAAATAGGATACGAAATACCTTCTTTTGGACAATACGCAATGCCAGTCCCTCTACAATAGCCGATTTGCCAACTCCCGGTTCGCCAATCAGCACTGGATTGTTTTTCTTACGACGGCTCAAAATCTGCGCCAAGCGCTCTATTTCACGTTCACGCCCAACCACAGGATCAAGTTTACCTTCCTCAGCTGCACGAGTCATATCCATACCGAAATTATCCAATACCGGAGTATCATTAGAGGGTTGCTTTGATGCTGTTTGTGCAGAAGAAGCCGTTCCCATTCCTGCGCTACGGGAAGAATGAGACATATTCATGTCTTCTTCATCCTCTTCATCTTCTTCCTGAAATCCCATTCCTGCATTCGGATTAGTAGATTGCATTGTAAGCTGCTCGAATACAAACTGATAGTTTACACGATTTTCTTCCAGGACAGTAGCAGCCAAATTATCTCCATCTTTCAATATAGCCAATAATACATGCTCAGTATCGGCAGTTGCACTTTTCAAGATACGTGCTTCCAAAATACACATTTTCAATATCTTAGCAGCCATTGGAGACAATGAAACATCTGCATCCGGTAATAGGGTATCATCTTCAGCCTCTCTCAAAAAACTTTCGATACGCTTCTTCACCTTTTTCAAGTTTATATCGAGTCTCATCAATATTTCGATAGCCTTTCCACCGCCGTCACGCAACATACCAAGTAGGAGATGTTCAGGACCGATATATCTATTTCTCAACCTATTAGCTTCTTCCTTGCTATAAGTTATTATATCAGAAACTCTTTGTGAAAATTGATTGTTCATATAATTTTAATCTCCTCAATTAAAGGTTTTTCTATTACAAAGATACGCATTTCTTTATATTGCGTATCACAAACTGAATTAATAATGTACAAATCCTGTGCCACAAATCATAATGTTATTCCCGTTTTTCTCCTACACCTTATATATAATAACGCACAATTCATCTATTTCCAATCCTCCCTTGTTTACAGGTGAACTCTATCATGATCCTATATAGAGGGAATCTCTGTAAGAATGTGGCCGGCAACAAAGTTTATGAAGGAAAACTTTTGTATATCGTAAAAAAGCAGTACTTTAGCGTGGTTTTTCACAAACCCCAAAATGTATAATTAATAATCTTTTTAAATGCTTGAACAAGACAGAATTATAAAGATTAACATCGAGGAGGAAATGAAGTCTTCGTACATTGACTACTCTATGTCGGTCATTGTTTCGCGTGCCCTTCCTGATGTTAGAGATGGTTTTAAACCTGTTCACCGAAGAATCCTTTTCGGTATGATGGGACTGGGAAATACGTCGGATAAACCCTATAAAAAATCTGCCAGAGTTGTTGGTGAGGTATTAGGTAAATATCACCCACATGGTGACTCTTCCGTATATGGTGCTCTCGTTCGTATGGCCCAGCCTTGGGCTATGCGCTACATGCTTGTAGACGGACAGGGTAACTATGGCTCTGTAGACGGAGACAGTGCTGCCGCCATGCGTTATACAGAATGTCGTTTGCAGAAGATTGGGGAAGAAATGATGCAGGATCTTGATAAAGAAACTGTTGATATGCAAACCAACTTCGATGACTCATTATTGGAGCCAACTGTGATGCCTACCCGTATCCCAAATCTCCTTGTAAATGGAGCTTCTGGTATTGCCGTAGGTATGGCCACAAATATGCCAACCCATAATCTATCTGAAGTGATAGATGCCTGCATTGCATATATCGATAATAATGATATTGATATTGAGTCCTTAATGACTTATGTCAAGGCTCCTGATTTCCCGACAGGAGGATATATTTATGGTATGAGTGGCGTACGCGAGGCGTATCTAACTGGTCGTGGACGTGTCGTAATGCGCGCCAAAGCAGAAATAGAGACAACCTCTACCCATGACAAGATTATCGTTACTGAAATTCCTTACGGAGTCAATAAAGCCGAATTAATCAAATCTATTGCCGATTTAGCCAATGAAAAGAGGATAGAAGGCATTTCTAATGCTAATGATGAGTCTGACCGCGAAGGTATGCGTATTGTCATCGATGTGAAACGGGACGCCAACGCCAGTGTAGTGCTGAATAAGCTCTATAAGATGACATTATTACAGACTTCTTTTGGTGTAAACAATGTGGCGCTAGTACATGGTCGTCCTCGTTTATTGAACCTGAAAGAGCTTATTAAATACTTCGTAGAACATCGCCATGACGTGGTTATTCGCCGCACTCAATATGATTTACGTAAAGCTAAAGAGCGTGCTCATATCTTAGAAGGTTTGATTATCGCATCAGACAATATTGATGAAGTAATCAAAATTATTCGTGCAGCAAAGACTCCGAATGATGCGATCAGCGGTTTGATGGAACGTTTCGAACTGACAGAAATCCAATCACGTGCCATTGTAGAAATGCGTCTGCGCCAATTGACCGGCCTTATGCAAGACCAACTTCATGCCGAGTATGAAGAAATCCAAAAACAGATTGCCTATTTGGAAGAAATCCTTGTCAACGATGAACTTTGCCGTAAAGTTATCAAAGACGAATTAATCGAGATCAAAGATAAATATGGTGACGAACGTCGCTCTGAAATTGTTTATTCATCTGAAGAATTCAATCCGGAAGATTTCTATGCAGACGACGAAATGATTATTACCATTTCTCATATGGGATATATCAAACGTACTCCATTAAGCGAGTTCCGAGCTCAAAATCGAGGCGGAGTAGGCTCTAAGGGAACAGAAACACGCGATGAAGACTTTGTGGAACATATCTATCCCGCAACAATGCACAATACCATGATGTTCTTCACGCAGAAAGGTAAGTGTTATTGGCTAAAAGTGTATGAGATACCTGAAGGTACAAAGAATTCTAAAGGGCGTGCCATTCAGAATCTATTGAATATTGATTCTGACGATGCTGTAAATGCATATCTACGCGTGAAAAACTTGAATGACCAAGACTTCATCAATAGTCATTACGTATTGTTCTGTACCAAGAATGGCGTTATTAAGAAAACATTACTTGAACAATATTCTCGTCCTCGTCAAAATGGTGTCAATGCCATTACTATTCGTGAAGATGATCGTGTTATCGAAGTACGTATGACTAATGGTAATAATGAAATTATCATCGCCAATCGCAACGGACGCGCTATTCGTTTCCACGAGAATGCCGTACGTGTAATGGGACGTACAGCTACCGGCGTACGTGGTATGACACTTGATGAAGACGGACAAGATGAAGTAGTTGGAATGATCTGTATCAAAGATCCTGAAGCTGAAACAATTATGGTGGTATCAGAACAAGGATATGGTAAACGTTCTGACATTGAAGATTATCGCAAAACAAACCGAGGCGGTAAAGGTGTAAAAACCATGAATATAACTGATAAAACTGGCAAATTGGTGACCATCAAGTCTGTTACAGATGAAAATGATTTAATGATCATCAATAAATCCGGAATTACCATTCGTCTGAAAGTTGCCGATGTTCGTATTATGGGACGTGCCACACAAGGAGTACGACTGATTAATCTTGAGAAACGTAATGATGAAATTGGTTCTGTATGTAAAGTGACTTCAGAAACCGAAGAGGATATCATCACAGAAGAAGATGAAAATATTTCAGAAACTCCTCAGAATGAAGTAAATAATGAAAATGAAGAATAGACATAATATTAATTTAAAATTTTCTACAATCATGAAAAGAGTACTATTTTCAATGGTCTTACTACTTGCAGTAGGCTTCACTTTCGCTCAAGAAAAAAGCGTAAAAGAAGCTAAGAGCATTGCTAACGAAGTAAAACCAGACTTTGCCCAAGCAGAGAAACTTATCAACGGAGCTTTGACCAACACTGAAACGAAGGACAATGCCGAAACATGGGACGTAGCAGGCTTTATTCAAAAAAGAATCAATGAAAAAGAAATGGAAAATGCATATTTGAGAAAGCCTTATGACACTCTTAAAGTATATAATAGCGCACTGAACATGTGTAAATATTACTTTAAGTGTGACGAACTTGCACAAATACCCAATGAAAAAGGTAAAATCAAGAATAAATACAGAAAATCAAATAGCGCCGCTATATTAGCAGCACGTCCTAATTTGATTAATGGCGGTATTCAATATTTCAATTTGGATAAGAATAAAGAAGCTCTTGATTTTTTTGCAACTTATGTAGATATTGCTGCCAATCCAATGTTTGAAAAGGAAAATCTGCTTCAAACAGATACTGTATTACCTCAAATTGCTTATTATGCAAGTTTAGCCGCTGCCAAAATGGAAGATTATCCTAATGTCTTGAAATATGCTCCATATGCAAAAGAAGACAAGGAGGTAGGGAAGTATGCCATGGAATTCATTTCTACAGCATTAAAAGCTCAAGGCGATACTATTAAATGGATTGCTTCTTTAAAAGATGGCATTCAAAAATATCCGGAACATTCATTCTTTTTTGGTCATCTGATTGATTATTATAGCAATAGCAATAAGTTTGATGAAGCAATGCAATTTGCAGACGACATGCTGGCTAAGGATCCTAACAACACATTCTATTTATATGTGAAAGGGTATCTCTATCATAATATGAAAGATTATGATAAGGCCATTGAATTCTATAAAAAGACTATTGAAGTTGATCCTAACTATGCAGAAGCATATTCAAACTTAGGTCTGATTTACTGTTTACAGGCACAGGATTTCTCAGAAAAAGCAACTACTGATGTCAATAATCCTAAATATAAAGATGATCAGGCTACATTAAAAGCTTTTTATGAAAAGGCAAGACCTAATTATGAAAAAGCAAAAGAATTGAAACCTGACCAAAAAGATTTGTGGTTAAATGGATTGTATCGAGTTTACTACAATCTGCAAATGGGTCCTGAATTTGATGCGATAGAGAAGTTAATGCAATAATCGTAAATATTATAAAAATGGCTGTTCCACACAAGAATAGCCATTTTTATAATATTATGTTTTCCATGATAGAGGCTAATTAAATAATTATTACGCACTCATATATTAAACATAATATCGATATTATAGAATTATAATTCCTCCTATAATCAAAGCAAATAGAAATCAATTAGAACGCCCACAAATTACCAGTAATGGTGTATCAGAATGAAATATCATCTTTCTCGCAATTCCAGGATTGAATAAACGAGAAAATATATTTCTCTTATATGATGTCAATGCAATAATACCTATATGATTGGTTTTAATATAATTATCTAAGCTATTCAATAAATCATCATTCTTCACTACATCATAATAAATCTCTAATTGCGGATATTGTTTTTGGAAATACTCTTTAATACCACCTAATTTAATCTCATTCCAAGTGTTGCTTACATCAGTAAGATGAATTAGAGATATAGAAAAATGGAATGGTTTCAAACTATTAATTAGTGAATCAAAGGCGATTAAATCCCGTTGATCAAAATTTGTAATAAACGCCACACGCTTCACTTCACTAAATTGTTTGAATGGCGTATTTTCAGGAATAGCCAGAACGGGCACACGACTACGTTCAATGACCTCAGCTGTCACACTGCCAATTAAATCAATATCCTTTTGATTTTTACCACGTGTTCCCATTATAATGATCACCGGACGATATTCTTTGGCATAACGTAATATTTCTTCTTCCGGAATACCTTCTCTCAACACACAAACATATTTTACATCAGGAAACTCCCCAGAAGCGACTTTGACTTTTACCTTATCAGACAAAACATTTAAATCTGCATGAACTTTTTGTAATATACTTCTTACATTTTCTTCATCGCTCAACTGATAGTTAAAAACATCACCATATGGTAATGACGTAGCATAAATAGGTGTAAAATAAACATGGAGTAAAACAACTTCAGCATCTATGTTTTTTGCAAAATTGAAGCCAAACTCACACGCTTTCAATGAATAATTTGAAAAATCAACAGGAATCACAACTTTATTACTCCCCTTCTCTATTTTTGGAGCCTTTTCTCCTACCACCTCTTCAGACAGCCATGCTGAACTTTCAGTAATTTTCAAAGCATGCGGTAAATCACTTTCTTTAATACGAACACGCACACCGGAGGATACGACCGGCTGTATTTGATTCACATTATGAATATAAGTTTCAATGCCCTCATTTTCAAGAACATTCTTCAGTATCTGTGCCTTTGCATACGTCAGAATAGCTAATGTTACTAATTTATCTTCCATAAGTTATCCAATTAGATTGTTTATAAAAACAAACAAGAAATCCCAATTGTTTCTCAGCAATTGGGATTCTTTTTAATTTTTCTTAAGCCCGAACGGGTTCTACAGCTTCGCCTGCAATCTCATCTAAAATCTTCAAAGCCCGATCCAGGACTGTAGTATCATCAATCATTACTAAACCACCATCAGGACCTGGTTCCAAATGAATCCCAACACTCTTTCC
>ULTQ01001527.1_pt1 | contig 12938 bp, 15 predicted proteins | sample 1957731 | NCBI WGS metagenome assembly ULTQ01 (sample SAMEA4835738, study PRJEB28245) | human gut metagenome | biome: gut microbiome; material: fecal sample | place: Denmark | collected 2008 | reverse complement strand
TCAATTATATTTTCATATATAAAACCAATAAAAGAATAAATAAAAAAACAATTTAAATAGTACATATTATTCACCATAAATAGTATGTATCAATTTTTTTAAAATATACTACTTGAAGTTTTTTTAATTATTATATATAATATTTTAACACGAAGGAGAAAATAGGGAAAAATGAAACCAGATAAAATTTTTATAGGGAATATAAAAAGATGCACAAAATATATAAGTCATTCAAGATTTACAGGAAATGTGTTTATTGGTGAAGAATGTGTTAATTTAAGTTCTTTTGGTTATATTGAATCAGAAGATGAACTTTATAAAGAAAATGCAGTGCTTGTAAAAACCAAAAATGGTGGATATATAGATTTAGAAAATTTTAATTCTATTCTTGATTATCTTAAAATTTATAAAGATGATGTGCAAAGAGATTATAATTTATGGAAAACTATTATGCCTACTCATTCAAGAGGCAGCAACAGTTTATTTGTTGATGAAAATTCTTTAAAACCATATTTTAATAGTGAAGATAAAAAAGAAGAAATATCTATATATCAACTAAGAAGAAGACAAAAAAGTGCAAATTAAAAAGTTACTTTCTATTACTAAGAAGGTAACTTTTTTTATTAGTTTTTTCCACCTTTTATTACTTTAAAATTATTTTTAAGTCTTAATCTTTTATAATCTACTTCAGGTTCTTCTTCATACTCTAAAGCTTCTAAATAATATGAATTAGCATTTTGATTTATAAAACAAAACTTACTTAAAAGTTCTTTTTTATCTACATATGAAGACATATCTTCTTTTACTAATTCACGGTAATAATAATCTGAAAGTGGAGAAACAGATTTTACTTGTTCTATAGGTATTATTCCATGAGAAAATATTTCAACATATTTATCTCTCTTTTCTTTACATATGAAACATTGCATTTTACCATTTCCAATATCACAAAAAACTACTACTAAATTATAAATATTATATTTTATCATATTAACACCACCAAAATTTTTGACAGGTAATATAATATCACAATTTTTAAATATTATCAAAATCTTTTACTAATTTTTTTGATTTATTACTATTTTCTTCTATTGGAAGAATTCTTTCATATTCCTCTTCTGAATATGAAAGCATATTTTTAATGTCTTTTACACTAATTATTATATATTCATTAACATCATTATATTCATATAACTCTCCTCGAATATTTTTTCCTCCATTAATTTTTATTGCCAAACTATGTCTTTATAAAAATTCATAAACTATTCTAAAACAATATTTTTAATCACTTATTATTTCTTCATCAATCCACTTTAAATATTCTTTATTTATACTTGATATATCATATATAGCAAACTCAAAGCATTCATAACTATGAATATTTCTTATAACATCAAATATTTTAGTTGAACAACTTTTTTTCGTCTTCATTTGAAGTAAATATTCTTTAGCACCTTCTCGTTCATTCTTCCAATTCCAAATACTTTCACTTTCTATAACATGACAACTTGCAACTAATTTCTTATCTAATAATTGAGTTATAACATTATTTAATTCTTCCTTATTATCAAATGCACTTTCTATCATACAATAATCATTCATTATAAAAACCTCCCTATAAATTTAAAATGAAATTATTTCCTTTATTTCTTATTAGTTCCATTTTATCTTTAGTATCTTTTAATTTATAGTCAAATCTATCAACTAACTTATTAACATAATCTAATTCTCTAATATAATTTAAACTCTCATCAAAATATAAACCATATATAAATGCAATATAAGAAATCCATATGTCAATTGGTGTTTTCCTATTCTTACTTAATATATTTTTTTCATTCATAAAATCATTAAAAATATTATCCGATATTAATGAATTTTCAATTTCCCCTTGTGTTATATTTGCCATCGTATAAATATCATCTTCATACTTTGTTCTAAATGAATCCAATTTATCAGCATCCCTAATAATTTTTGAATGTAATACTTGTATTTCATCCATACTATCAAAATCAACGATATATTTACTATGATTAGATATAGCAATTTTTATAATTTCATCATATTTATCAAATTCAACAAAACTTCTAATTAAATTATTTTCAAATAATAATTTAATACCTAGTGTAGCATGGTCATAACTATTTATATCTTCTCTAAAATTTTGCAATTACTTTGCTTGGTCAAATCTTCCAATATCATGTAGTAATGCAATAATCATGGCAATTTCTTTTGTTTCATTATCTAAATTTAATTTATCACATAAATATTTTGAATTATCAACGACATGAAGAGTGTGATTTAATTTATGCCTTACTTTATAATCTTTTAAATCATAACTATTACTAATGAATTTTATAAAATTATTTTTTGAATATTCAAACATATTATCAAACCTTTCTTTTTTGTTTAAAATTGTAATAAGCAATTTAACAAGTAATACTCTTGACTCCTCTTATATTTCTATTATTAATTTTATTTAAATGAATTATGTATTTAACCATAGATATACCTCGCTTTCTAATAAAAGACGGATACTACTTGTCATATATTGGTTATTTATAATAATAGTTTTTATTTTAAAAGTCAAGGCCTATGCTTGTTTTATATAGTTTTCAAGTTCAGATAGTTTTATCTTTTTACCAAGATTATTAACATAGATTTCACTTGAATAATTAAATGCTAGATAGAGTTTATTATTAATATATATTCTATGTGGCTCAATATAAGTTAAATTAGTTTTATCAATTCTTCTAATACTACAATTTATTATTGGAATAGTATTACAAAAATCACATATTACTCTTAACCTAGATTCTAAAGATTCTTCAATTTCAATTTCTTCTTTAATAATATTTACCATAGACAAATCCTTTCTATGATTTTTTTGATAACAAAAAAATCAATCATTTCTGATTGATTCATATATATAAGTTCGAATAGTTCGAACAGATTAGCCAATGGTGCGATAGTTAAGATAGTCCGAAACCATCACAACAAATAAATAAACAATTTAATTCTATAACCATTATACCATGAAATCATTAAATTTAATTATTTTTTTGATTTTTTACATTAAATATTTCTCTTATAGGTTGTAATGTTATATCTACAAATTGTATTCCTCCATTTTTAATTATATCCATAACGTATTTTAAATCATCTATTTTACTTGTATCAAAACATATACTTTTTTCTTTTAAATCTTCTTGTATTATCGTAAAAACTAACATTTCTTCAGTTGCATACTTTATTCTTTCCTCATATGGTTTATCATATATATCTTCATTACTAACCGAACAACTAAGTGATTCATTTACACACATTATTGCAATAATATCATCAGTTAATATTTTCTTAGCAATTTCATTTACTTTTCTATAATGAGTCGCTTTAGTAAAAGCAAAATAACTATTTATTGAAAATGTCTCATCACTATAAACAATTAAAAAAGTTGGCATTATATGATAATGTTGCATTACATAAAGTGATACATGTGTAATAATAAAACTTTTAAAAAATTCATCTAATGTGTCACAACTCTTAAAAAGAGGATTATCTTTAATTGGTATTCTATAACCATCATAAAAGAAATTATCACTTTTATTTCCATAATAAATATCAGCTTTATCATAGAATTCTAATTTGTTATTTTTTACATTATAAGAACAATCAGTCACTAATTCCATTCTTCTTGCACTATATTCTTTAATTTTATTATCTATTTGTCCTTTTAATTTATCGCATATTTTACAATCATTTTTTATTTTTTTATCAAATTCCAAAATAAAATCATACATTGTATTAATACCTTTCTTAATTGCCTTATGTATATCTATTTCTTCAGTATTATTTAAGAATTCATACTTAATTGTTAAAAATATTTCAGGTTCGGAAGTTTTAATATTAGATAATGCTTTTATTATTTTATCAATAATTTGTTTAGAATCTAAATCATCATTTTCGATAGTTATTGTTTCACTGATAATGTTTTTTTCATTTTTTATACAATAAATATCAACAATAAATTTCTTTTTTAATTCAAATGACTTTTCTTTGCTAACCTCATTTCTTTTTTCTACAAACCACTTCATACTATCATTTTCTAAATATTTTGATTTTAATTCATGATAAACTATTTTTTCTTCTTCAGTTTGAAGTTGTTTTTGTAAAACAAATGTTATATTTCTAAACTCCAAAAAGAAATTATCAACTGAAGCTATGTTATCAAAAAAGCTATTAGTTGTTTTTAATTCATTAATACTTTTTAAAGAATTATAAAATTTTTGATATATAGGGCACAAGCATTTCATTTAAAACCTCCTACTACAATAAACAACATAGTATTTCTACTTAATTTTTACTTTGTTTACAAATTTTTAATTAATTTTACATATTTCCCATCAGAGTCCTCACCTATGTATTGAATTTTTGTAAAACCTAAATCAACATATAATTTAAAAGCAATATAATTATCTAAATTTACACCTAAAGATATTTCTTTATATCCGTTATTTTTAGCATAGTCAATAGCATAATTCATAAGCTTTTTGCCATATCCTTTTCCTCTAAAATCTTTTTTTACAATAATTCTAGAAATATATATACGTTTACCTGGAATTGTATAATCCTCATCATTTTTATTAAAAACTATAGATACTTCAGCTATATATTCTTCATCTTTAGTATATACAAATGTAATTCTATTCTTATTTTGTAATTCACTATAAAATCTATCTTTTAGTTCTTTATTCTTTTCCATATTCCAAATATTGTTGCACTTTTCAAAATTTTTAATATCTAATTCAATTATTTCATCCATTTTATCAACCCTCTTAAATAATTAAAAATATAATTTTATCCTATAATTTTTCTATTGTTTCTATTCCTAATATTTTTAAAGCACTAGTTATTACTTTTGTAATACAATTTAATAATCTTATTCTTGATGACTTTAAAACAATATCGGTTTCATTTGATATATTAACTTGCTCATAAAATTTTGAGAATAAACCTGCTATATTAAATATATATTTTGTTAAATGTGCTGGTTCATTAGATTTTAATAATTCATCGATTACATCAGAGTATAAAGATAACTCCTTTATAATCTTCTTTTCAATATCATTGTTAAATTTAATTTCATCTGCTAATTCTATTTTATTATTCTTTAATATAGAATTAATTCTTACAAGACTATATAGAATATACATGCCAGATTCACCTGTAAAACTTGTAGCACTTTCTAAATTAAAATTAACTATTTTATTTTTAGATACATTTAGCATTGTAAACTTAATACAAGCATTAACTAATATATTTAGTTTTTCCTCTGATATTTCACTATTTCTTGTTTCAAATTCCTTTATTAATGTTTCTCTTACTGCTTTCATAAAATCAGTAACTAAAACTACAGTTCCGGCAGATGTTGACATTTTATCGCCATCTAACAAAACATATGAATAGCAAATAAGTTCTGGTGCTTTATAACCTAAAATATCTAATACTGCACTAATTTGTTTCATATATACTTCTTGATCTTCACCTAAAACAACAAAATTATTTTTAGGATTTAACCCTATTTTATGAATTGTATATGCTATATCTCTTATAGGATATAAAGATGTCTTATTAGAACGAGTTAAAACAATTACTGGAGATCTAGTTGGGATATTATAGCCAGTTAAATCAACATACAATCTACCAAATTCATCTTCATGTAATTTTCCAGTTTTCTCTAACTTATTTAATATATCCTCTAAATAATTATTATAGACAAAATCAGATTCATGAGTAAATACATCAAAGTGAATATTTAATTCATCGAATATTTTTAACTGACCATTAACACATTTATCAGTTATTTCTTTAAATCTACTAATCATTTCTTTATCGCCATTTTCAACTTTTTTCAAATAATCAAAAGCTTTCTGATTTACTTTTTCATCTTCTTTAGCTTGATTACTAATTTTTACATAAGTATCTAAAATAGCAGAAAAACTATCATCTTTTAACCCATAATTTTCAATGCCAATAACAAGTAGTGCTATTTTTAAACCAATGTCATTAATAAAATAATGTCTTTCAACTTTGTATCCAGTAAATGCATACAAATTACTCATGAAATCGCCAATTAAACTATTTCTACATCTTCCTATATGTGGCTCTGCATTAGGATTAATTGAAGTATGTTCAATTAATAATGATTCGTTATTTCCTTGATTTAATGAACCATAATTATTATTTGATTCAATTTCATTGATTATTTTAGAACTGAATTTATCATAATTTATATAAAAGTTTATATAAGGACCCATTACTTTAATATCAGAAAAATTATTTTCATCATCAACAAAATTTTTCTCAATTAAATTGGCGATTTCAATTGGATTAGAATAATCTTCATTTCTTAAATTAGCACATTGAATACTATAATCACCCATATCATCTTTTGGTGGTATTTCAATTTTTATTTTTTCTTCATTAACATTGATAATTTCAAGTATTTTTTTAGTAATATAATTTTTCATACATTTTCCTCCTCACTTAAACAAAAAAGAAATTCTATAAAATAAGGACGAATATAAATCCGTGGTACCACCTTACTTCATAGAATTTCTATGCACTCAAATCTTTAACGCAGATATACGATAAGACTCAAAGGTTCATTCATAAAACATTGTCATTTCCTTTCACCAACCGGAAACATCACTAAGACAAGAGGTTAAATTACTACTCCTTTTTCTCCGTCATTTCAAATATGAGAAGATTATACCACTTTTACATTATTTTGTAAAGCATTGTTAAAATGTATTAATAAACCATTAAATTTGAAATAGCTTTATTAATTTTATCTAATTCTAAACCAACTACATCTTCTCGTGAAAAGCCATATAATTCTTTTGGAGTATCATTATAACTTTTTAACCTAACTAAAATTATTTTTTTATTTAACTCTAAAGCTTTTCTACATTCCCAGTTTTGCCAGTTAATACATCCAATTTCTCCTCTATCTTTATGTGGACTATTAATATAATCCCCACTAATAACAAGTAAAATATTTGATTCACTTATTTTAGTTGTTAGTCCTGCTTTAATCCTACTTATGTTATAAGTATCAATTTCACTTGGAGTTTTATCTATTACGTCAAAATCAATATACTTATTCTCATTCCATAATCTTATAGCATTACGAGAGTACTTATCATTTTCATAATCAAAACTAATACATATCTTAGGCCTTGCCATTTTTCTTTCCCCCTTTCCTTAATTTATAATTAAATACGAAATACGATATATTTATAATTATTAAAAATATTGATACAATAATGGATATTATTAAAAATGGTAAACTTAATTTATTAATTATATTAAAGATAACTTTAATGGCTACACATAGACTGAATAAAATAGGAAAAACATATTTATAAAAAATATAAGAAAAAGTTAAAAACATCGGATATTGTTCTAAATAATTTTTTCCTTCTCTATAAATAGGTAATTTATGTTTTTTTTCTAACACATCTTCAATATTATGAATGTACTTATAATTTTTTTCTATATTAGCATTTATTTGATAATATCTTATAGTTAAATATGAAATAATAAACCAGTTAAATAATTCTAATACTTTTAATTCAAATTTAATATTTATACCTAACTTATCTGAAGAAAATTCTTGCAGGTTTTCATATATGTTATTTGGATATACAATCATCAACATTAATATTAAAATACAAATACATAAAACTAAGAACAGTTTATTCCTACTTTTTTCATTCTCTTTTTGAATTGTAAATGTATCTTTATAATGATCATATAATATATTAAGTTTATCCATGTTTGACCCCCCTATGTCTACCTATTATATCATGTTTTTATTTAGTTTCTTAGTAAAAAGTATTAATTATCTTTCAAAATCATCCTTTTCTTTGCTTAAATCTAAGTCTTCAATATCATCATCATCTAATACATTATCTTCATACATATCACTGACTACATCAATATATTTATCATCTTTATCATACCAACTATGAAGTTTATCATGTAAGAAAGATATTAGTTTTTCAAATTTATCTTTCCAATATTCAATAGTATTTTTTAATTCTTGCATTTTAGATTTTAAAAATGAAATTTCATTATCTTTTTCTTTAATTGTATCATTTAAAGTTTTAACTCTTAAATTAAGTGCTTCATTATTTTCGGTAAGCATTTTAATCTTATTATTTTTGTCTTTTAATTGTTCATGTGCATTAACTAGTGTGTTAGATAAAGTTTGAATTTTATCATATTCTTTATTAGTACTATCTACTTGTTCGATAAAGTTAATAAAAGAATCTTTATCTTCCTTTGATAAAATATAATTATCTTTATTAAATCTAGATAATTTTAATTTATCAACTTTATCTTTTATATCTTTAGAGTTTTGTTTTAACTCTGAAGATTTTTTATTTGCTTGTTTTAAATTTTCAGTATTCTTTTCAATTTGCTTTTTCATTTCAATATAGTTTTCCATATCAGATACATGAATATCTCTATTTCTACCTTTTTGTTTTTGCTTTAATGTGGATTCTAAACTATATACTTGGTTAAATTCTTCAATACATAAAGTTCTCATTTTATCTTGTAATCTAATTAAAGATTCTTTTGTAAATACATCAGATTTACCAACTTGTTTTTCCATTCCATTTTTATTCTTATTTTTAATTGGAACACCTACAATATGTAAGTGTGGACTGGTTTCATCATAGTGGATTATAGCACTAGCTACTTTAAAATTAGGAACAAGCATTTCTAAATCGTCAACTTGTTTTTTATATACTTCTGACATTCTCTTTTTAAAGTTTTCATCTTTAGTATCCCAATATTCTTTATCTCCAAGTTCAAGTATTATTTCACAGGCAAGATCCTTTTTCTCATTATTAGATACATTATCAAAATAATTATCTATCATTCTACTAGGTCTAGATTGTTTAGAATTGTATTCTAGTCTTGCCTCTTCAAACTCACTTAAATATAATTCTTTTACATCATCAAGTGGAGAAGAAGTACCTCTTACTATTTCTATTAAGTCTTGGTCATTATCATATTTTCTATAATTGTGTTTATCTACCTTTGATAATTGTCTTACATTTTGAATAGCATTATTTGGTAAAGAAGTTGTTCCACTTAAATTATTTTTACAATTTTGTTTAGATATGTTCTTTCTATTTTTATCACTACCTAAATGTAATGAATAAGCAAGTTCTGACATAGTTTTCCTCCTTTCTAGAAGTGACCACTTGAGTGGCCATTTTGGTCATCCAAAATTTCTAACCCCCTAGGAATTTTGTACGCTTGCATACAAAATATCCAGTGGGCTAAGGTTTAACACCTTAGAATCCGTTTCCTTTATTCCGTAATAACTATAAACTATCGCAAATAGTTAAAACTACATAAAGTATTAATTTTTAAATTGCTATCGCCACTTTCATTGAACAAAGTTCAACAAAACGTGCCACGCATTTTAAAAATTTTCTTCGGTAACATTATCGGGTATTGTTTCAAATACATCTCTAATGTTTACCTTTATATCATTCGGATTATTCTTTGTAGCAAGCATTCCCATTGATAACCAGTTATTATCTGCATTATTATCTTTTTGCAATGGAAATATTCTTACTGGAACTTCATCTTTTAATATCGGCCCAATATCTAATTTTTCAGTATCTTTATAAAATGTACCTTTGTATAAATTAACTTCATAACATTCATTCAATCTATAAAAATTTTGCATTATATCTTTGATACTGGTAAATTCACTATATCTTACTGGAACTGAAGTTTGTATTCCATTAAAATCAATAATCATTTCTCTTTTACAATCTATATAACCTTGATTAAATAACATTTTGAAATCTTCATAAAAAGTACTTCTAAAATTAACTTTCTTAACAATATACATATTGTTTATTTCTTCAAGTTCTATATCATCAATGTATCTCATTACTATATCAGCTTTATCATTTCTATCTAAATCAGGCCAACATTCTTCAAAAGCGTGATATGTAAGTGGTAATTTAATTTTGTTAATATAGTCCATATCTCTTTTAAGTAATATATCATCAACAGTAAAATTTAATTGTTCTGCTTGTTGATTAGATATTATCTTTTCTTCTAAATCTTTAATTAAGTTATCTATTTTTTCTGTTTCTTCTTTAAATTCTTCTATTGTAAATAGTTCGTTAACAAATCCTTCTTTTAATCTTTTCTTTTTATTATTTAGTTTCTTAATTTCTTCTTCTAATTCATCTTTAGGATTTTCTAATTTATTTTTAAGTACTGGTAGAAAGAATTCATTAACAATTGAATCATATTCAAATACATCATTTAAAATATGCATTATTGCTTCTTCAATTTTATTTTCTTTAATATTGTTTTTACAATCTTCACATCTATAATAGAAATACCATTTAGCATTTTTTACTTTATGAGTTGCTCCACCTGCAAGTATTCTGCCACATTTAGGACACTTTAATTTTTGTAAGAAAAGATAAGTTTGAGTTCTCATATAATTTCTAGAGTTCTTTTTCTTTTGTGCTTGGCAGTTTTCCCATAATTCTTTATTTACTAATGGTTCAACTACATTTTCATAATAAACTGAATTACCACTTCTTTTGCCAGATACATAATCACCTTTATAAATTTCGTTAGATATTATTTTTAAAATAGTTGTATCTCTCCAATTTGTTTTACCTAGTACTTTTTCCTCGTTATAAATATTTGCTATTTTAACATAAGTACAACCTTCAAAATATAAATCAAATATTCTTATAATAATATCTTTAGTAAGTGGATCTGGCACTAATAATCTATCTACATGTTTGTAACCTAGTGGTGCTCTTGCTGGTATATGTCCTGCTTTAATTGCTCCAGATAATCCAACTTTCGTTCTTTCACTAGTTCTTTCTATTTCTTGTTGAGATACACTCATTAGTATTCTTGAAATCATTTTTCCGTTAGCATTAGTAGTATTAATATCATCATTAGCACAATCTAAATAAGCATTATTTTCATCTAAAAATTTTAATATGTTTTCCCAATCATAAACACTTCGTGTTAATCTATCTAACTTTAATACAACAATAGTATTACATTTCTTATCTTTAATATCCTGTAATAGTTCTTCAAAAGCAGGTCTTTTATTACCAGTTTTAGCACTTATACCAGCATCTTTATAGACTTTATATATTTCATAACACTTGTATTCACACATTGCTCTTAAACGCTTTTCTTGCTCTGGTAAACTAAATCCTTCTCTTGCTTGATCTTCGGTACTAACACGAATATAAAGTCCTGCTATTTTCTTTTCTTCATTCATTAATCTTCAACTTCTTTTCCTACAAAAAAGGGAGTCAAAAATACTAGTTCAAACTAATATCTTTGACTCCACTTAATTTCATATTATATTTTTTATTAATTGCGCTTTTGACCATAGTGTACCTCCTTTTTAATAAAAGACGGATACTGCTTGTCATTTATTGGTTTTATATAATATACTTAAAAGCTCATTTTGTCAATTCCCTGATTAGGGTATAGATATTAGTTGTGTTTTAAATAGTTTTCTAATTCAGATAATTTAATCTTATTATTTAAGTTTTCGATAAATATCTCATTAGAATAATTAAAAGCTAGAAAGGTTATATCATTAATTATAATTCTATGTAGCTCTAGATAAGTAAGATTAGTTTTATCAATAATTCTCAAATTACCATTAATAATAATTGGTTTAACTCTACAAAACTCACAAATAAATTCTAACCTTTTTCGCAAGTGTTCCTCCATTCTAACTTCTTGTTTGATAACATTTAGCATTTTAATCAATCCTTTCTTTGAAAGACTTTTTTCTAAACAAGAAAAAAATCAATCCTAATTTAGAATTGATTGTCTATTTATTCTCGAAACTAATAAATAAGTTCGAGCGGATTTCCCTATGGTGCGATACAAGAGCCTATTTTGAACACTCATATCTAAAGAACAACTAATAAATATCAGTTCTATATATAATATAACATGAATTTATTAAATTATCTATATTTATTAGATAAAAAAAATCACGAAATATCAAAATCGTGATTTATTAATATTATCTTCTTCTTCCGTTTGCTTGTTCAAAATGCTCAGCAGTCATTGTTGCTCCACCTATGTTAATGCTTGCACTTTCTTCAAATTCTTTTAACTGTTCAGCTGATGAAAAACTAAATGATAAGTGTAATTGTCCATCTTGTACACGTTGAGATTTTATTGTTGCTCCACAAGTTGAAGCCCATTTGCAAACTGCTCTTGCTCTGTCATAACATATCTTTTCTTGAACGTCAGCTGATTCATCTCTTTTTGCTATATAACTATCTTCTGCAGAGTGTATATCTTTTGACATAATAATACGATCTTGTTCTGGAAATGGAACTGATACAGTAGTAGTTAGATTGCTATAGTCAGGATGTGTAATCATATTAACTTGAATTTCTTTTTTTGCTTGAGCAAAATCTTCTGCAGTCATTGTTGCTCCACCAATATTAATACTTGCGCTTTCATGGAACTCTTTCAATTGTTCTAATGAAGGAAAGCCAAAAACAAAATGTAATTGTCCTTGTTCAACACGTTGAGCCTTTATTGTTGCTCCACAAGTTGAAGCCCATTTACAAACAGCTCTTGCTCTATCATAGCATTCTTTATCTTGAGCAAGTTGTGCTTCATCTCTTTTTACAATATAACTTTCTTCTGCAGAATGTATGTCCTTTGACATAATAATATGATTTCTCTCTGGTGATTGAATAGAAACTGCTACAGTCAAATTGTTATAATCTGGTTTTGTAGTCATGTTAATTTTAATTTTTTCCATTAAAATCCCCTCCCTTTGAAATAACGTGCTATATACTAACACAAAAGGGCCATTTTGT
>ULTQ01070555.1_pt1 | contig 12954 bp, 9 predicted proteins | sample 1957731 | NCBI WGS metagenome assembly ULTQ01 (sample SAMEA4835738, study PRJEB28245) | human gut metagenome | biome: gut microbiome; material: fecal sample | place: Denmark | collected 2008 | reverse complement strand
CCTGCCATTGAAAATTGCCATTTAAAACATTCAAACTTATGTCCCTTCATCATATTTCGAGATAAAGAAAGTGCATCTTTTAAAGATATTGTTGGATTTTCGGCTAAGATATAATCCACTAAAAAGTAAACATAATAAAAGTAAACGCCTCCTATCACAGTAAAGTTCATAATTGTCAAAATAATAGACTTCACTAACTTCACAAACGCAACATGCATCTGTTTACGAATTCGCATTAAATAAACCAATCGATCAAGTGGAAGTTTTGCGTAAACTCTTCCTTCCAAAAATAGTCTGCGATTAATGACTGGCAATACATTCACAATATACACTTTATAGAACACAGATATGCATAAACCTAAAACGACAAAACAAATACTCGCAATATCTTTTGAATGAACAATGGTCGATAAACCTAAAAACAGTGTCTTCACAAAGGATCCTGAAGTAATTCCATTTACGACATGTGCAAATACACCATTGGTTGTACCAAAGACGTCTTCAGGAAGTAAAAATGTCATCGACTTCACAAAAGAAGAGTGCATTAATAGGCCTGAAACACTCTTGGCATTATCTTGTTTTAAAAGGGATAAAGTCGAACTAAACTCACTTCCCATAAGTACTGCTGCAAGACATAACACTAAATAGGTCGCGTAGTGTGTTTTTACATTTTTATGTGCATTTTTCTTAATTTCACTTAGTTTCATACTTAAATAATAGCATATCTGTAGTAAAATATTTCCAAAAAGAAAGGGGATTTATGATGAATCCAATTATTCAAAGTTTATATGACCGCAAATCTTGTCGCATTTTTAAAGATAAAGAAATATCACAAGAAGAAAGAAAATTGATATTAGAAGCTTGCATGCAGGCACCGAGTGCAGGAAACCAACAAATGTATACAATTATTGATGTACAAGATAAGAAACTACAAGAAACACTATCTAAAACGTGTGATAATCAATCTTTTATTAATCAGGCTAAAATGGTTTTAATTTTCTGTGCCGACTTTCAGAAATGGTATGATTTATTTAGCTATGAAAACTGCAATCCAAGAAAACCAGGCGTAGGCGATTTATTATTGGCCACAACGGATGCGACCATTGCCGCACAAAATGCAGTTGTAGCTGCCGAAAGTCTTGGGATTGGATCTTGTTACATTGGTGACATTCTAGAACAGCATGATTTACATAGAGAATTATTAAATCTAAGTGAATATGTAGTCCCTGTATGCATGTTAGTACTTGGATATCCTGCAGAGGATCATTTTAAAAGGCAAAAACCAAAGCGTTGTCAATTAGAAGATATTGTTTGTGTTGATCAATATCATAGAAAAGACAAACAGGAATTAAAAAATATGTTTGAATATAAAGCTGGAAATAAAACATTAAACGAATGGGCAACAGCTTTTTGTGAACGAAAATACAATTCGGATTTTTCAAAAGAAATGACAAATTCTGTACAAAAATATATTGATCAATTTAAAAGTGAAGCCGATTAAGACTTCACTTATTAATTTCTAAAACCGCATGATACGCATCTTTAAATGCATCTAAAGCAACACCTGCTTTTTTACAATCACCAACGATGTATGTAGGAATACCTAAATCTGTATACATGCTTATATCGTTTGCCTTTGATCCAACAGCCATAATGACACTATCATATGGATATTCTTTGCCACTGGCAACAACTGCATGATCCTCAATTCGTTCTACAATGGCACTTGTTTCAATTGTGATTGGCATTTGTGCCATCGCAAACTGCGCTGTAATTTGACGCAATGGTCCTAGATCCTGTAAAGCTTTTTCTTTCATTTCTAAAACAGTGACTTTCTTTTGTCTTGCAGCCAAGAATTCAGCGGTTTCAAAACCAACAAGACCACCACCAATAATGACGACGTTTTCACCTGGTACTTCTACTTTTTCACTCAATACATCATGTGCAACAATAGCTCTTTCACTACCTTCAATTGAAAGTACAAACGGACTTGACCCAATCGCAACAATGAGTGCATCTGGCTTAATTTCTTCAATCATTTCCTTAGTAACAACAGTATTTAAGTGCACCTCAATTCCAGATTCTTGAACATCCAAAATCATTTTATCTACCGCATTTTTAAAGTCTTTTTTAGCTGAAATAGCCCCGGCCAATACAAATTGTCCACCAAGACTTTCACTCTTTTCAAATAAAATTGGTGTATTGCCTGTTTCTTTTAAATCTAGAGCCGCTTCAATACCTGCAATTCCACCACCTAAGATGACAACTTTTTTAGAAACAGATCCTGGTTTTAAGCCTAACGTTTCCTCTTCTAATAAGCCAGGATTTCGCATACAAGTAATGTGTTTAATAGCTGGATTATATAAGGATGCACAGAATGAGTCATAACAGCCTTGGTTACATCCGATACAATAGCGAATTTGATTCACTTTACCAGCTTTGGCCTTGTTACAGAAATTAGCGTCGGCAAGCTGAGCACGTGCCATGACAACTAAATCGGCCTTGTCATCTTCTAAGATTTTTTCGGCAAATTCAGGCGTATTGATACGTCCACATGGCATTGTCAACATGCCTGTTTCTTTACGAATGCGCGCAGCATCTTCTACGTTAAATCCATTTTCAATATCCACTGGAGCCACTTCATATAGTGTAGCTGCCGTTAAGATATTTCCACGACTAATATTCAATACATCCACACCGAATTCTTTAGCATCTTTACAGAATTCAATCACTTCTTCAACCGTTAATCCACCTTCCAACATGTCATCATGACAATCTACACGCATGAATAGTGGCATATCTTCTGGCATATTGGCACGAATCGATTTAATACATTCCAATGGGAATTTCTTACGGTTTTCAAAAGATCCACCCCACTCATCTGTTCTATGGTTGATTCCACCCGAAAGCATAGAGTGTGGTAAATAATTATGCGCACAATGGAATTCTAAACAATCAAATCCAGCTTCTACTGCACGTTTTGCAGCTTGTCCAAACTTATCTATTATATCGAGTAATCTTTCGTTTGTGATAGCTGGCACTGTATATTGTGGACTTAATGGTAAGTCATTGGGCACTAAGATTTGAGCCGTTTGATCTGAAGCTACGGCTAATCCTCCTTGCCATAATTGAATGCAAGTTTTTCCTCCAGCTTCATGCACGGCATCATTTAATTTTTTAAATTCTGGAATGTATTTGTCTTCGGCAATCGACAAGAATCCAAAAGGTGCACTGGCCGCATCAACACTTGTAACTTCAATTGTATTTAATCCATTTCCACCTTTTGCACGAGCCACATGATACGCAATCAGCTTATCTGTAACACTCTTTCCATCTTCACTTTCCGCACTTTCATGTGTTCCCATCGCAGACATGACAACACGATTTCTTAATTCCATACCACGAATCTGTATGGGTTCAAACAATTTGTCAAACATTTGATTCTCCTCCTTTTCGTATGTTTATTTCTTATTTTATTATACTTCAATTGTTAGCGGTTTCACATATACAAAAGAAAAAGAGCTGTCATTCTTTGACAACTCGTACAGTTTCAATACCATAATATCTCATGACTTCAATAGAAGACTCACTAATCACTTCACCTGGAATCACTGGAAGAATCGCAGGAGGACAAGATACAGTCACACTGGAGCATACTTGTCCTAATGATTTAGATACATCCAATGTTATGCTTGACGAAAATAAAGCTTGACGCACATTCATGGCTTTTTTAGATTGTTCTAATTTTGGTGGTTTATTTATTAAAAGAGGTTTTCTTTCAATTCCACATAAACATGTCTCTAATCGTTTTAAGTCATCCTTCGTATTATATGGAGATGGCATTAATACAATATAGTCTGAATCATAGAATTCAGGATAGATATCACATTCCATTAAAAGATTTGCGATTTCATTTCCAGTATAGCCAAACTCTTTCGTTGAAATCGTTATCTTCATAGGTTCACCAGATAATATCGTGTATCCATGTTGAATCAAAGTATTCTTTAATCCATCAACACTTCGAACACATTCAGACAAAGAGTTTCTAAACGTAGTATCCAACACCTCATTTGCCGCATCTAAAGATGCCATAATCAAATAGGATGGACTTGTAGAAGAAAAATATTCCATAAAATGTTTAACGTCATTTTTCCACACTTGATTCAAAGAATCACTTAAGTGAAGATAAGCTCCCCCAGTAAGTACAGGTAATGTTTTATGGGCCGAATCACAACATAGATCAGCTCCTAAATCAATAGGATGTAAAGACGGTTCGAAAAAACGAAGATATGCACCATGCGCATTATCAATGGCGAGTAGTACATTATGTTTTTTACATACACTAGCTAAAGACTTAATATCCAAAAGATTTCCTAAATAGTCTGGATTTGTCAGATATACCGCCGTTGGAAGACTTTCAATAATTGCCTTTTCTAAATCCTCTGCATGTATCTTACAAGATAAATAATCACTATTTCCATATAACCATTCAATCTCAAAATCCAATAGTGCAGCGGCATGAATAAAACTTCGATGCGCATTTCTTCCTGCAAGAATCTTAGGCTTCTTGCCTTTACTTTTGGCATCTTGGCATAATATCGTGCACATCGTTTGAATGCATAAAGTAGAGCCTTGGGTTGAATAATAGGTTGGACAACCAAATAAAGAGGAAGCATTTTGTTCACTTTCCTTAATGATTCCCTCTGCCGCAAACAATTCATCGGCTCCATAAATTTCTGTAAGATCCATTCCTTCAAAACCAAGAATGCCAGCACCTTTATGGCCTGGCATATGCATTCTTACAGGTGATTTTTCTTGATACGATTTTAGAAAACTAACAATCGGCGTCTTCATGATTATTTTCTTTCATATCACGAATAATGGCTACGGCAAGGGCACACTCTAGTCGTTTACAGAATAGTTCACAACCCTCTTTATATACACCTTTGACAGATCCTGTCGCATGGTATGCATTGGCTGCACATCCTCCAGAACAATAAAGTCTTGCCCAACAATCTGCACATTCTTTACGTGCATATACGTTGCATGATGCAAATTCATCCTGAATCTTTTTGTTTGTGACACCCGTATAAATGTCTCCTAATTTAAAAGCTTCTTCCCCTACAAATTGGTGACAAGGATATAAATCTCCCCATGGGGTTACGGCCATATATTCAGTTCCTGAACCACATCCTGAAATACGTTTATAAATACATGGTCCACCTTTTAAATCAATCATATAGTGATAGAAAGTAAATGGATCTTTCTTCTCATCATATTCCAACATCAACTTCGCTAAATCTTCATATTGTTTCATAACAACTTCACGATCGGCTTCTGTAAGTGCTGCAGGATCATCGGATTTGGCAACAACAGGTTCCATACTTAATTCTCTAAAACCTAAATCTAACATTTGTTGCACATCTTTTAAGAAGTCTGGATTGGCATGAGTAAAAGTACCACGCATATAGTAATTTTTACCTTCACGAGCCTTTACTAACTTTTGGAATTTAGGAACGATTGTATCAAAACTTCCCTTACCAGAATAATCCACACGATAACGGTCATGCACTTCTTTACGTCCATCTAAACTTAAAACAACGTTGCTCATTTCTTTATTCGCAAATTCAATTACGTCATCATCAATCAACATACCATTTGTCGTTAATGTAAAGCGGAAATTCTTTCCAGCATCTTTTTCAATACTACGAGCATACTCAACTAATTGTTTCACAACATCAAAGTTCATTAGTGGCTCTCCACCAAAGAAATCCACTTCTAAGTTTCTGCGTGTTCCTGAATTTTCCACCAAGAAATCAAGAGCTCGTTTTCCCGTTTCAAAACTCATTAATGCACGGTCCCCATGGTATTTTCCTTGGCTGGCAAAACAATAAGAACAATTCAAGTTACAAGTATGGGCGATATGAAGACATAAAGCTTTAATAACACCACTTGTTTTTGCCTTTAACTGTCCTGCCATTGGCTCATATGTATCTTCACTAAATAAACGACCTTGTTCTTTTAATTCTAAAATCTGGTCGTAACATTCTTCCAATTCAGATGTATCAACACTAGGATATTTCTCCTTCATTTCTAAAACCAAGGTATTTTTATCTTTATCTAAAAATTCAGCAATCATATCATAAGCAATTTCATCTACCACATGAATGCTTCCTGAACAAATATCCAATACAATATTCTGATCAAACATTTTATATTGATGAATCATCTATATTTCCTCCTCAAAATTTAAAAAATGCTGCCTTAAAGGCGGCATTAAAAATGCCGAATTACTTCGGCATTTCTTAATTACTTACTTTCTTTATTATTTTCGCAAGCTTGGTTAGCGATTCCGCAGCTAGTTTTACAAGCTGATTGGCAAGAAGTTTGGCATTCTCCACATCCACCATTTTTTGCGCTTTCACACAAGTTACGAGTATCTACTGTATTAATATGTTTCATGATTATATACCCCCATATAAATTCCCTTTTATTTTAACACGCCAACCAAAGAATATCAAATTAAAAAGGCATTCCAAAGAATACCTTTATAAACTATTTAGAACTTTCTTCCTTAGTACGGAATACATAACGACTAGTTACTGTAGCACCTTCTGGAGCACCAGAGTAAGAAGCATATTCTTTGTTCATAGCTTTGATTTCATCCATTACACTTTGTAAGGTTTCAAGTTCTCCAACACCTAAATCAACCTTTTCTTTTAATTGATCCAATCCTTCAGACTTGAATTGTTCATTACCCTCATACAATTGTTTAGCACCATCATTCAATGTTTCAAATGCCTTACCTAATGTATCTAATCCATCAGCCATTTCATTGAATGTTCCACTTTGTCCAGCAAGTGTTCCTGTTGCCTGTGATAATGCACTAGCACCATCATTTAATGTAGCATTGTTTGATGTTAATTGAGTAGTACCCGCTTTTAAAGTATCAACTGCTGCTTGTGATTGTGAAGATAGTTTTCCAATATTTTCGTTTACTGATTGAACTCCAGCATCTACACCATTTGCCAATTGATCTAATTGATCAATATTTCTTTGCAATGTCGGAATCATGGCTTGCATTTTTTCCATATCGCCTTTACTATCGCCTAATAAAGTTTCCATGCTTGCTAATTTTTCAGATGCTGTATTTAAGTAACCCTCTAATTTCCCAACACTTTCATCAGCAGATACCATATAGCCGTTAACAGTATCAATAGTACCTTTCAATGTTGTTAATAATTCAGGCATATTCTTTAATTGCTTATTAAATTCAGTTAAATCATCTAGTTTCTGCATATCATCTACATTGCCAATATTATTGTATGCAGTTTCTAAACTTGCAATTTTACTATCTAAATCAGATGTGTCTACAGGATTTTCTTCTGTTCCAGAAGCTTTTAATGTATCTCTTGCTGCTTTTAAAGATGAAATTGCTTCATTCAACTTGTTCTTAGTTTCTTTAACACTTTCAATTTTTTTGTTATTTGCAGTTACTATATCATTATTACTTGACACAGTATCTTGATCTTGTTCGATTGCTGCTTCAACACTACTTAATTGACCAACCAAAGTTGATAATCCACTTAAACTAGAACTAGCTTTTTTTAATACATCACCTAAATTTCCAAGTTCTGTTTTTGTAGGAGCTAGTACCTCATTCTGTAATTTTGTAACACCTGCTTCAGCTGTTTTAACATTATCCATTAAACTGTTGTAATATGATTCAGCAGAAATACCTGCTGCAACTGAATTCAATTGATCTAAGCCTTTTCTTAAAGTAGAAGATGCTTCTACCATTGAGAACCCACTCTTACCTTTTGTATTCATACCACTTGAGATAGCAGCAGCACCTTGTGGAATACCATACAATTGGTTAACACCCTCATTGATTGCACTAGCACCAGCTGTATATTGACTAATACCTGTTTGTAAGGCTTTAACACCATCATTTAATTGGATAGCACCACTAGATAATTGTCTTACCTGATCAGAAGAACCTGTTAATGGAGCAGCTTGTTCTTTTAATTGAGTTGTTCCATCATACAATTGTTTTGATCCATCGATCAATTGATTGTCGGCTTCAATTAATTGATCAATTCCATCTGTTAATTCAGATACGGAACCAATTTCACCTAATTCACTTGCCAAATCAATTTCATTTGTCATACCAACCATGATAGATCCTAAATCAAAATCATTGACATCGGCTTCTACTGTTACATCATCACTGATTCCTAATTGATTGTTTACTTTGTCTAAACCTGCAGATTTTAATGTTTCATTCAAGCCTGGTATATTCGCAAATGCCAACATTTCATTTGTTCCATCATTAACAATCTTACCAGATTCACACTTTACATTTGAGAACTTACCAGTACTCATATTCAACATACCACCAGCTAAATAACTAGGGTGAATTACGATTGATTTGCCATTGATATTTTTTACTTGTGAATAGTTATTTGTGAAAGAAATAGTTAATTTTAAATGTCCTGATTTTCCTTGAATATCATTCGCAGAAATTTCTTGACCATCTAATTCATAACGAATCTTAACAGACACTGGAAGTTGTTTTGTGGCTGTTCCTTCATAATACACATCATTACCGTTCGCATTCCATGTATATGTATTTCCGTCTTTTGAAGGTTTTTCATTTGATTTAATGTTCTTAACATCTGTTAAGTTTAAAGTTTCTTTAATATTATTAATTCCATCCTCATCATGTAACCAGCTAGATACGATTGTATCACTGATTGAACCATCTGAGTTTAATACAGAATAAACAGTTTCTGTTTTTTCTGTAGGATTTTCATCATTACTTTGTGCAAATACAGTCACAGGCATCATACTTCCTGCCATAACTGCACTCAACACTACACTACCAACTACTTTTACTGTATGACTTAAATTCATATTTATTCTCCTTTCGCTTCCATGTTTGATTCTGGCCAATTCTTTGTCGTCTTTTCAATGAACTTGTTGCAGAAAATCAACAATGAAGGCAATACTAATAAGATACTTACGACTGAAATTAATGCACCACGTGCTAATAAGATAACTAATGATTTAATTAAATCCATCTTAGCTACAAAGCTTACACCGATACATGCGGCAAAGAATGAGAATCCACTTGTCATAATGGAAACACTCGATTTTTCCATCGCAATCAAAGCCGCTTCCTTAACCTTCTTACCATGCGATAATTCTTCTTTAAAACGCGTTGTCATTAAGATGGCATAGTCTACTGTGGCACCCAATTGAATAGTTCCGATAACCATACTTGCGATAAATGGAAGTGTAGTTCCTGTAAAGAATGGAATACCCATATTGATTGTGATCGCAAATTCAATTGTTAGTACTAAAATGACTGGAAGTGCAAATGATTTAAATGTTAAGGCAACAATGATAAAGATCATAATGACAGATAATACGTTAACCATCGCAAAGTCTGTATTTGTTGTTGTGATCAAATCACGTGTCATACTTCCTTCTCCACCAATCATACCCTTCTTATCATATTTATGAATGATGGTATCCATTTTATCTAACTGTGTATTTAATTCATCGGTTGCAGCTTTATAATCACTGTTCACAACAATTAATTTCTTTCCACCATTTTGGAAAATATCCTTTACTACACTTGGAGTAAAGTTGGATGCAAGTCCTGGACCCACAAATTCTTCATACGCTAATACGTTATGAATTCCTTTTAAATCTTTGATTTCAGAACACATATTCTGAATTTCATTCGTTGTTAATTTATCATCCACTAAAACGAAATGTGTTGTTGTCATATCAAATTTATCTTTTAACTGATTTGTACCAATGATACTCGCAAAATCACCTGGCATACCAGAAATCAAATCATAATAGATATTTGTATGTGCCTGACCATATCCAAATGGAATGAAAATCAATACGAAGGCAACAAGAATTTTCTTATAATGTCTAATGACAAAACGAGGAACTCTATGTAACTCATTCAAAATTGTTTTATGTTTGTACTTTTCAATCGTCTTATCAAAGAACATCAACAAGCTTGGCAAAATGAAGATGGTTGATAATACACCAAGAACTACACCTTTCGCCATAACAATACCAATATCTCTACCTAGTGTTAACTGCATTACACACAAGGCAACGAAACCAGCAATCGTAGTGATTGAACTTGAAGTAATTGAAGTAAACGTAGCTTTGATGGCCTTAGCCATAGCCTCTTCATTTGGAAGTTTTTGTTTTTCTTCTTGATATCTATGTAATAAGAAAATGGAATAATCCAATGTTACAGCTAACTGTAATACAACGGCCAAAGCCTTTGTGATATAACTAATTTCACCCAAGAATACGTTTGTACCAAAGTTATAAACGATTGGGAAAATCATTCCTAACATAAATACAACTGGAGCAATCGTACTCTCTAATCCTAAGAACAATACGATCATACATAATACAACCGCAATACCTGCATAGATTGGCGTATCGTGTTCTGTTTGATCTTTAGTATCTTCACTGATGGCTGACATACCACCTAAGTAACAATCATCTTTTGTATATTTTTTTATTTTACTAATCGCATTCATTGTACGCATTGAAGATGTTGGCTCTTTAAATGTAACAATCATCATTGTACTGTCACCAGAATAAAGCATATCCTGAATGCTTTCTGGAATTGCCTGTTTTGGAACAGAGATATCTAATACATCATCTCTCCAAATACATTTTTCAACTCCATCAATTTTATTGATCTCTTCCTTAATTTTTGCGGCCTCTTGATCCGTCTTGTTGTTGACAACCAAGAAGTCTACACTCGATAAGTTAAAATCATCTCCAAGAATCTTTTGTGTTTTCATAGATTCTGAAGTCGAAGGTAAATAAGATAATAAATCGTAATTAATATTTGTATTGAAATAACCAATTGCACTTGGAATCAAAAGAACAATGGCCACAGCCAAAATCATATTACGATATTTAACTATCCATTTTGACATCTTATCCATATCGAATCACCTTTTTTTCTATCCTTTCCTTTACTACGTGAAGAGTATAGTACTAAACTGACCACTAGTCAATATTTTTGTTTTATTTTTTTAAAATTCCCAATATACAATTGTTTTAATATGTTCAATCGGTCATTTTTATTTGTATTTTCTAAATTATTGTTTATAATAAGGATGGTGATAAGCATGAAAAGTAAGATAATCGAAAACAAGAAAATAAAAGAAAACAACCTCTTACAGGCTGCCTTTAATCTATTCACAAAAGAAGACATCACAAATGTCTCTGTTAATGATATTGTAAAAAACGCGGGAGTCGCAAAAGGAACATTCTATCTTTATTTCAAAGATAAATACCAAATACGCGATATTCTAATTCAAAAAGAAGCACATCGCCTATTTGAAGAAGCCCACAAACAATTAGAAAAGAATGATATTCGTAATTTTGAAGACTCTGTTATCTTCTTGATTAATCAAGTATTGATTCGATTAGAAAACAATCCATTGATTTTAAAATTCGTTGAAAGAAACCTATCTTGGGGCGTGTTCCATGCCCAATTAAATACGGCTATTGATAATGATAGTTTCAATCTTATAAAAGAGTTTAACGAAATCGCAACCGCAAATGGATATGAATTTGAAAATTCAGAAGTCATACTCTACTTAATAGTTGAACTTACAGGAAGTACTTGCTACAACAGTATTCTTCATAGTCAACCCCTTCCTATCGAAGAATATAAACCCATTCTTTTCGATTCCATTCGAGCTATTCTTTCCCAAGGAAAGAAAAAAAGCTAGGACAAGCCTAGCGCACAATAATATAAATCATATAAATGACATATACGAGGATCGTAAAGATCCCCTTTTTTCTTGTCATCGTATCTCCCTTTTTCGCAATACCATAAATCAATAGAGAAATACCAATCAAGACAAAAGTATCAATAATATTCTGTGAAGTAGCCGCAATTGGATGAATTGTACTTGAAGCACCCAAAATAAATAAAATATTCATAATGTTACTTCCAATCGCATTACCCAAAGATAAACCACTCTCACCTTTTCTTGCCGCAACAACACTTGTTACTAGCTCAGGCAATGAAGTTCCAATAGATACGACAGTTAAACCAATCAACGTATCACTCATACCAAGCATAGCTGCAATCTGTTTTGCACTATCTACAGTGATGTCTCCACCCAAGATAATACACGCAACTCCAATCACGATATAAATCAAGCATTTGATTCCTGATAAAGTTTCAACTTCCTCATCCTCAACACGATTCTTTTTAGCGCTGCGAATCAAGTTTAAAATAAACAAAACTAAACCCACCAAGAAGATAATTCCTTCAAAGCGATTCAGCATTCCATTTAACACAAAAATAGAAAGTAAGATGCTCACTAAAATATTGATTTTTAAATCACGATTCAAAATATCCTTATCCATTAAAAATGGAGTAATCACTGCACTAGTTCCAACCACAACCAACGTATTGAAAATATTAGAACCCACAATATTTGAAATCGCAATTTCATTACTGCCCATTAAGCCAGCCGTAATACTCACACTCGCTTCTGGTAAGCTTGTTCCAAGTGCTACAATTGTCAAACCAATAATAACTGAAGGCACTTTTAACTTACGAGCCACACTTGCACTGCCATCCACAAACAAGTCTGCACCCTTCATTAAAAGGACCATACCTAATACTAATAAAAGAAATACCATTTTCTCAATCCTTTCAAAGTCACCTTATTATATCACAGGCTTAAAATAAAAGAAGAGATTTTTTCTCTTCTTATCAATCACTTAATACTCGTTTTAGACTCTCAACAGATATTGAACAAACCTTAGAAATCTCATTGACACTCATTCCATTCTTTATCATAGTCTTGTACAAAAGGACTTGTCCTAACTCTACACCTTGTTCAATGCCTTGTTTGATTCCTAACTCAATTCCTT
>ULTQ01073740.1_pt1 | contig 12972 bp, 10 predicted proteins | sample 1957731 | NCBI WGS metagenome assembly ULTQ01 (sample SAMEA4835738, study PRJEB28245) | human gut metagenome | biome: gut microbiome; material: fecal sample | place: Denmark | collected 2008 | reverse complement strand
GCGAGGCGATGTTGGCGAAAAACAAGGAGCATAGCGCCCGCCCCAAGGGCGATAGGCGACTATGTTTTGAGAGGGTTATGCGGCGTCTTGCTTCGCAAGCCGTTCCCTCTCCTAACCCAGTTGGTTTCTACCACTGCGGCGCGGCTATTGGAAGCTTAATTAAAAAAATCGGATTGGTCACTTGCTTTTACTTTGCAAGAGTTCAAAAAACGAGGCTTGTCTGCCTGTTTAAATCTTTCTATCGGCTACGCCGATAACGGACAGCCGCAAGGGCTGTCCCTACAAACGGTCGGTAATGGACAAATAATTTTGTGTCGCTCTTGCGGCAATGGTGCGTCGAGGTCACCGCACCCTACATGTTGCGCGTCAATAAATTTGTGCAGATTTCGCGGGCAGATGATATCTGCCCCTACTTACTTTGAACGAAGCGAAACAAACCCCTCAGTCGCTCTGCGACAGCTCCCCTTCAGGGGCGCCTGAATATATTCTATAACGATACTCAATTTACCCATCAACAAAACCAACCTGCCCAAAGCTTATACCAGGCAGGTTGGTTGTCTTTACTCTCCGTCCGCCGGAGGGTTTGATTTTTAATATCCGAGGTTCATATCAACCTTGTTGATAATATCCTCCCCTGCTATATATCGGCGAAGATTTTCGAGACAGATGTCCCATACTTTCTTTTCCGTCGCCGGGTCGTGACCGAAACCGCGCCCGGAGATATGCGGGGTTATCAAAACATTCGGCATTTTCCACAGCGGTGAGTCCGCCGCGAGCGGCTCATTTTCGAGCACATCGAGAATCGCGCCCGCAATGCGCCGCTCTTCGAGCGCGCGGATGAGCGCGTCCGTGTCAATAAGACTCCCGCGCCCGACATTTATAAACAGCGCGTCACTCTTCATCAGGCAGAGGCGGTCGTAATTTAATATATGCCCCGTCTCTTTCGTGTTCGGCAGACAGCCGATGACCAGATCCGCATGCGGCAGAATAGAATCTATATCCGACAGCGTGTGCATCTCATCAAAATATTGCGCGGGCGCGCCTGTTCTGCGAATACCGATATTTTTTGTTCCGAATGCCGAGAGCCGCTTCGCGATATTCGAGCCGATGTCGCCAGTGCCTAAAATAAGAGCCGTTTTGCCTTCAATCGTCCGCTCGGCTCCGGCATCGCGCCAGATGCACGCCTTCTGATTTTCGATATATTCCGGGAAACGCCTGTAGACGCAGAGAATCGCGTCGATAACATATTCGGCAATGACCGGGCCGAACGCGCCGGACGCATTCGCTATTTTTATCCCCTGCGGGAAGCCGCCGCGCGTGTATATATCCGCACCCGCCCAGGTCATCTGGACGAATTTCAGGTTCTTCGCCTCTCTTATTCTCTCCGTGCGCGGTTCGCCGATAACCACTTCGGCGTCGCCTATGTCGCTTTTTCTGTCTTTAAATAAAAATACACAGCTGTTTTTGAATTCTTCGAGCCGCAGCTTTATTTCATCACTGCACGGCGCCGTTATCAGAACCTCTGTCATGCAATCACCTCAACACAAAATTATGCCCGCGGGCAAAAGATATCCCCCCGCATGAGCGGAGGGAATTCGCATTTAGTCGCCGAGGCTCTTGAGCGCATCTGCCAGACGGGTCAGATCGTCTTTGTCGAAGAAATCTATCTCGAGCACTCCGCTCTCCTTGCCGGGCTTCGTGCCGACCTTGACTTTTCTTCCGAGGAAGTCGGTCAGAGCGAGTTCAACTTCGTCATAGTAGCTCGCGCGGCGAGCGACGGGCTTCTCTGCCTTGGGCTCTTTATTTCTCTTTTTGACTAATTTTTCAACATCGCGGACGGTCAGCCCTTTTTCTATAATCAAATCCGCCGTCTCGATGATATCCTGCTCATCTTTGAAACCGAGCAGGGCGCGTGCGTGACCGGGCGAGAGCTTGCCGTCCGAGACGAGCGCAATGACGCTGTCCGGGAGCTTGAGAAGTCTCAGCGCATTAGCCACTGCGGGACGGGATTTGCCAACGCGCTCCGCCGCCTCGTCCTGAGTCAGCGAGAGGGTGTCCATGAGCGCCTTTATGCCCTGCGCCTCTTCAATCGCGTTGAGATCCTCGCGCTGGAGGTTTTCTATAAGAGCGAGAGCCATCGCCTCGTCATCGCTGAGCTCTTTTATAACAACGGGGACTTCAGTCAGACCCGCCATGCGCGATGCGCGCCAGCGGCGTTCGCCGGCGACGAGCTGATAGCTGCCGTCGGGCATCGGGCGCACGAGAAGCGGCTGAATGACGCCGTGCTTCGCTATGCTGTCCGCAAGCTCGGCGAGCGCGTCCTCGTCAAATATTTTTCTCGGCTGGTCGCGGTTGGGCTCGATATCCATTATCTTGAGCTTGACCGCGCTGGTCGAGGCTATCTCTTCAATGGAGTTGTCGGCAAACAGAGCGTCAAGCCCGCGGCCGAGTCCGCCTTTTTTTGCTGCCATTTATATTTCCCCTTTCGGCTCAGTTGCTTTTCTTTCCGTTCATTCTCAGGAACTCGTCCGCAAAGTCGTTATATGCGCTCGTTCCCTTTGAGCTTCTGTCATAGTACATGACCGGCTGACCGAAGCTCGGAGCCTCGGAGAGTCTGACATTTCGCGGAATGACAGAGGAATAGACCTTTCTGGGGAAGAAGCGTTTGACCTCGTCAACGACCTGCTGAGTGAGATTGAGTCTGCCGTCGTACATCGTGAGCAGAACTCCCTCGATCTCGATCATCGGGTTATAGAGGCGCTTGACCTGCCTGACGGTAGACATCAGCTGCGACAGACCTTCGAGCGCATAGTACTCGCACTGGATCGGCACCATGACTGTGTCCGAAGCGCACAGGGCGTTGAGGGTTATGAGTCCGAGCGAGGGCGGGCAGTCAAAGAAGATAAAATCAAAATTCGCCTTGACGGGTGCGAGCGCGGTCTTGAGTCTGCTCTCGCGGCGATCCATATCCACAAGTTCAAGTTCCGCGCCGGCGAGAGCCATGTTCGACGGCAGAACCCAAACGTTCTCATACTCGCTCTCGAGGATAACATCCTTTGCGGGGACGGAGTTTATCATCACATCATATGCCGACTGCTCGAGCGCGCGCTTGTTGATGCCGAGTCCGCTCGTCGCGTTGCCCTGCGGGTCGATGTCCGCGAGGAGGACTTTATACCCCTTGTCGCCGACGGCCGCCGCGAGGTTGACCGCCGAGGTCGTCTTGCCGACGCCGCCTTTCTGATTGACTATTGCAATTACCTTTCCCAATCCGAAGTCTCCTTTGCCTTTTTCGGCCAAAAATACTGCAAAAATTATACCATAACGCTTTGAAAAGGTCAATCAGAATATCGAACACCGATGTTTCACGTGAAACATTGAAACGACAAAGCGGCAGACTCCTTTTCGGAAGTCTGCCGCCCTGCCGTGATGTGGGGTGTGAAAGAGAAAGATATGGTAATGGGGGATTGTCAAATTTATGGGTCAGCCTGCGTTGCGGCAGGCGAACTCTTTCGGTATGCGCACCGTGAACTCGATGCTGTCCTGCGTCTCGGTGCGCAGTGACTCCGCCCTGATGCCCGCTTCGCGCATGGTATCGACGGCGTGGTTTATTGTGTTGACAAAGATGCGGACATCTTTGAAGAGCTTTATAACACGCGGCTTGTGCGCGGTCTCGTCATCGAGAATCGCATTGACGAGCTTTTCGGTCTGCGCCACGTTCAGCGAACGCTTTATGACTGTATCGGTCGCGGCGTGCAGCTTATTTAAATCTTCTATCCTGAGCAGAGCGCGGGCATGGCGCTCGGTTAAATCTGCGGAAATCATCTTCTCGCGGATATCCTCGGGCAGACGCAGAAGCCGAAGCTTATTTGACACGGTGGACGGAGCTTTGCCGAGCTTTTCCGAAAGCTGAGCTCTGTCGAGTCCGTACCTTTCGCCGAGCGACTCTATCGCAAGCGCCTCCTCAAAGAAATTGAGGTCGCGCCGCTGGAGATTCTCTATCACGGAATAGACAGCCGCCTGCGTGGAATCCGCATTTATAACAATGCACGGCACGCGGTCGAAGCCCGATTCTGTTGCGGCTCTGAGCCGCCGCTCCCCTGCTATCAGCTCATATTTTCCGTCCCCGTCCTCCGCGCGCACCGAAAGCGGTTGGAGTATTCCATTGCGGCGGATGCTCTCGCCGAGGGACGAAAGCTCGTCGGGGTCGAAATATTTTCTCGGCTGATTCGGGTTTGTCCTGATCTTATCAACAGGAATGAGCAGAACAGCTCCGGCTTTTGAAACTTCCATGGCACTTGTCCTTTCCGATAATAGAAGAACCGCCGTTCCTCTGTGATAAAAGCATATCACCGGAAAAGGCGGTTGTCCACTATTTTCGGTCGGGCAGAAATGAGCCGTTCGGGAGCTTTTCCCCGTTATACGAGCGGCTTTTTTGAAATCTGTGCCGAAGGGCGCGGGTATTTTGTCGCAGTGTGCGATATCTTTTTTACATTTATCAGAACTCTCTCGCCGCCGTCAGGCAGTATGAGAGTCTCGGTCTTTTGAGTCTCGCCGCCGAGTGTGGCAATCGCTTTTCCGGCGCAGTCGAGTTCTTCGGCACCCTTTGCGCCTTTCATCGCGCAAAAAGTTCCGCCGACTTTAACAAACGGCAGGCAGTACTCGCACAGAATATTCATCGCCGCGACCGCGCGCGAAACCGCAAAATCGAAGCTCTCGCGCAGCTCCCCCTGCCCCGCCTCTTCGGCGCGTGCATGGACTATATTAGCGGAAAGTCCGAGTTCTTCAACGCTCTGCGAGACGAACGCCAGCTTTTTGCCCGTCGAATCAAGCATGGTGAGCCTTATCTCCGGGCGGGCTATCAGCAGAGGAATCCCCGGGAATCCGCCGCCCGTGCCGACATCTATGACTTTCGTCCCCGGCTGAAGATCGATCATGCGCAGCGCAGTGAGGCTGTCCGCAAAATGCTTGACGGCTATCCCCTCGGGGTCGGTTATGGCGGTGAGATTGAGCACTTTGTTTTTTTCGACGAGCATCGACGCAAAAAGCTCAAATCTTTCAAGAGCCTGCGCGTCGAGCTCAACGCCGATATCGGCGCAGATATTTTTGAGCCTGTCTTTATTTATCATGTTTCCTGTTCTCCCTCTCCAGATGAATCAGCAGCACCGAAATGTCCGCGGGGCTGACGCCGGATATTCTCGACGCCTGGCCGACATTCTCCGGGCGTATCTTTGAAAGCTTCTCGACTGCCTCAAGCCGCAGTCCGCCGAGCGCGGCGTAGTCTATATCCTGCGGTATTTTTTTCACTTCGAGTCGGCGCATCTCATCGACCTGCGCCTGCTGGCGTTTTATATATCCCTCATATTTGATATCTATCTCGACCTGCTCAAACACTTCTTTCGGATAGTCCGGGCGCGTCGGGTCAAACGGGGCGAGCAGTTTATAATCCGCCTGCGGACGGCGCAGAAGCTCGGAGAGTCTTATTCCGCCGTCGATGGGCGATGTTTCACGTGAAACAAGTATATCATTCAGCTCTTTGCACGCGTGGATAGTAGTATTTTCTGCGCGGCGCTTCTCGTCTTCAATCAATTCGAGCTTGCGGCAGAATGCGTCATAGCGCTCCTGCGAGATGAGTCCCAACTCGTAGCCCGTGGGAGTCAGGCGGCGGTCGGCGTTATCCTGTCTGAGCAGGAGTCTGTATTCCGAGCGCGAGGTCATCATTCTGTACGGATCGGAGCAGCCCTTTGTGACGAGGTCGTCTATGAGCGTTCCGATATACGAGCTGGCGCGGTCGAGTTCGAGCGCGCTCTTTTTCTGAACCTTGCGCGCGGCGTTGATGCCCGCTATCAGTCCCTGCGCGGCTGCCTCTTCGTATCCGCTCGAACCGTTGAACTGACCTGCGCCGAAGAGTCCGTCAAAGTCGTTGAACTCAAGACTGCGCTTGAGCGCGAGCGGATCGATGCAGTCGTATTCTATAGCATATGCGGTACGCATCACCTCGCAGTGCTCCAATCCGGGGATAGTGTGCAGAAATTCGAGCTGCACATCCTCCGGCAGCGAAGAAGAAAGTCCCTGGAGATACATTTCCTGAGTCTCCGCGCCGCATGGTTCGATAAATATCTGATGCCGCTCCTTTTCGGAGAAGCGGACTATTTTGTCCTCTATGCTCGGGCAATAGCGCGGACCGACTCCGTCTATCTTTCCGGAATAGAGCGGCGAGCGGTGGAGGTTCGAGAGAATAACTTTCTTCGTCTCCTCCCCCGTGTAGGTCACATAGCATTCGCGCGTGTTCTTCACTTCGTACCTGCCCGTGAACGAAAACGGCACTATATCCTCATCGCCGAACTGCGGTTCGAGCTTTTCGGTCTCAACGCTTCTGCGGTTGACTCGCGCGGGCGTGCCCGTCTTGAATCGGCGCAGAGGGAGTCCGAGGGCTTTGAGCGACTTCGACAGCTCGGTCGCCGGGAACATTCCGTCCGGTCCGCTCTCGTATGAGACATCGCCGATATAGACTCTGCCGCCGAGGAAAGTGCCCGTCGCGAGCACCACGCACTTCGCGCGGTAAACGGCTTCGAGCCGGGTTGTGAGCACCCACTCGCCGGAGTCATAATGAATATCAACTATTTCAGCCTGGCGGAGCGTCAAATTCTCCTGCTCCTCAAGCGTTCTTTTCATATATGCGCTGTAGGCGCGCCTGTCGATCTGCGCGCGTGGGCTGTGGACTGCCGGGCCCTTGCCTAAATTGAGCATACGCATCTGCAAAGTGTTCGCGTCCGCCGCGAGACCCATCTCGCCGCCGAGCGCATCTATCTCGCGCACGAGATGTCCTTTTGACGTTCCTCCTATCGACGGGTTGCACGGCATATTGCCGACCCAATCGAGATTGACGGTGAACACCTCCGTCTTGCATCCGAGACGCGCTGAAGCGAGCCCCGCCTCGATTCCCGCGTGACCCGCGCCTATAACGGCAACATCTATTCTACCCGCATCGTATTTCATTCGGTCAGTACCCCTTTGTTTTCCTCAACAGTATATCCGCTTTCGCCGAGCACAGAAATCGCATCGGCAAAGTTATTTTCTTTTATTAAAATATAGTCGGTATCATATGTAGACACCGCAAAAATGCTTATCTCCCGCCGCGCGAGCACGGATGTGATATCGACGAGGATGCCGACGAGCGAAAAGTCCAACTCGCCGCAAACGCGCAGAGCGCGCCAGCCGTCCTCGCGGCGCAGAATGCCGCCCGGCACAAAATCAGTCGGGCAGACGAGCGAGATTTCGGAATCCGTCCGCGCGAAAAATATAAAATTTGTGTCCGGCAGAGCGGACGGAAGTTTTTCAAGTTTGCAGACGGAAAAGATTCCGTCAATGATTTCGAGAGTCATATGTGGATCCTTGGTGTGATGTAATTATTTAGGACGACAGTAATATAGGTTTTGGTTAACATAATCAGCTTCTGCCTTCGCGTCTTGCCATAATCAAAACTTTATATTTTCCATGTTTCGGCATTTTCTTTTTATTTGAAAAAGATAACGCCTGCAAAAGAAAAGCAAACGAGCCGTTCCCGCTCGACACCCGCAACGCCGCGCCGCAATACATAGCTCACAGCTCTCAATCGGCAGCTCGGCACATTCGCACGCAAACGCGCCGGAGCTTGAACGGGTGCGTGCTCGTGCGTCTTGCTTCGCAAGCCGTTCCCTCGCCCCTCTTAGTTGACTTATCAAACACTGCGGCGCGGCTATTGGAAGCCTGATTATAAATATTAGTTGAGTCGCTCGCTTTTACTTTGCAAAAGTTCAAAAAATGAGGCTTGTCTGCCTGTTTAAATCTTTGTATCGGCTTCGCCGATAACGGACAGCCGCAAGGGCTGTCCCCACGAACGGTCGCAATAGACATTTTGAGAATTTCGTGCCGCTGTCGCGGCAGCGGTGCGTCGAGTCGCCGCACCCTACAAGTTGTGCGCCAATAAATCATTGCAAATTTCGCGTGCAGATGATATCCGCCCCTACCGCACACTTTTTCACTATTCACTTTTACTTATTACTTTGAGCGTTAGCGAATTAACCCCTCAGTCTCGGCTTACGCCGAGCCAGCTCCCCTGCAGGGGAGCCAAAAACACAAAGCCAGCAAAGTTCTCCGCTGAGGTCGGCAAAATAGATTTTTACAAAAACTTTATGCCGCCTACACGCATCGGTGCGTCGAATCACTGTGCGCTATAATTGCAACACTCGTCGCAATTTATTTAATCACTTTCCGACACAGAACTGCGAAAACACTTCGTTGACTACGGCTTCGCCGGCGCGTTCGCCGGTGAGTTCGAGCAGTGCGTCAACGGCGCAGTCGGCGCAGACGTTGACCGCGTCGAGTGTGACTCCGCTTTCGAGCGCGGAGCGCGCCTCTTTTATGCTGTCGAGCGCGCGCAGGCAGCAGTTGCGCTGGCGTTCGCTCGTCAGCGCGGCGGCAGACGGATCGAAATTCGAAGTACCGAGCAGATCGGACAGCACTTTTTCCAGTTCGCCGCCGCCCTGAGCCGTCTTTGCGGAAAGCTCGACATATGCGCCGAAACGGCTCTTTATATAATCCGTGTCGCAGACAAAGCCGAGGTCGCTCTTATTGACGACCGCTAGACTGCGCCTGCCGGAACAAAAATCAATTATTTCCATATCCTCATCGGTCAGTTTTTGCGCGCCGTCGAAAACGGCAATGACCAGCTCAGCTCTGGAGAGGCGTTTTTTCGCAAGCTCAACGCCGATGCTCTCTATTTTATTATCCGTGTCGCGTATTCCGGCGGTGTCCGCAAGGCGCAGCAGGTTTTCGCCAACCCTGACCGTCTGCTCGACTATATCGCGCGTAGTGCCGGGGACATCGGTGACTATCGAGCGCTCGCATCCGCTTAGGAGATTCATCAGCGTCGATTTGCCGACATTGGGTCTGCCGACTATGACAGTATCCACTCCCTGAGTGACCGCTTTACCGTTTTCGAATCCGCTGATAAGCGATTCGAGTTCGCTCTGCGCCGCCGAAAATGTCTTTTCAAGCTCGTCCGTGGAGAGCTCTTCTATATCCTCGTCCGGATAATCGACCCACGCGCTCAGATGCGCGCAGACATTTATTATACTGTGGGCAACTGATTCTATCCTGCCGCTGAGCCTGCCCTCGAGGGTATTGAATGCGGCGCTCGCCGCCTGTTCGCCCTGCGCGGAGATGAGCGACATGACGCTCTCCGCCTTTGCGAGGTCAATGCGTCCGTTTAAGAAAGCCCGCTTTGTGAACTCGCCCGGGCCTGCGGGCTGAGCGCCCGCGTTCAGCACCGCGCGAAGAACCTGACGGACTATATACACTCCGCCGTGGCAGGACAATTCGACCGTGTCCTCGCCGGTATAACTTTTGGGTGCGCGGAAAACGAGGGCTATCGCCTCGTCTATCGGCTTGCCGTCGAGGCTGACTGTGCCGAAGTGGGCGGAGTATCCCGCCGCTTCGCTCAACGGCTTCCCGGAAACCGCCGAAAAGACTTTATCCGCGACGGCAATCGCATCGCCGCCGGAAATGCGGACTATGCCTATTCCGCCCGCGGCGTTGGGAGTCGCGATGGCGGCAACGGTAGAAGTCTGTTCCACGGTGTTCACCTCTTTCGTCTATAGATAGATTTATTATAACGCAGGGAGACCTGCGGGTTTATCAGAATTAAAATTTTGTGGTCAATCGGCAACCAAATTTAATCGAGCGATAATCTGCCCATGCTTTCGACGTCCACTATAATCAATCTTTTATATTAACTGCGTTTCGGCATTTTTGTGCCGCCCCTCAGCATCGGCGCGTCGAGTCGCCGCGCCTCTACAAATTACGAATCAATAAAATTGTGTGAGTTTCGTGAGCAGATGATATCTGCCCTGCTGTATACATTATAGCTTTGTAGATTTATCTGTTACTTTAAGAGAATTGAAAAAGCGGCAGCGGTCTGGAAGCTCCATCCGCTGCCGCCGGACATTTTTTATTTGATGTTGACCTTGTGGTTCATCAGCCATCCTGTGCCGAAGAACAGGCCGATTGAAACCAGGAACTGGAAGATAACTCCCGTCACACCGAACGAAAGATCCTTTGTAGACATTGCCGTGCCGAACGAGAACACAAGTCCGTCTGTTCCGGGCGAAACGGTGATGGGCACATAGTTCGTCAGCAGGAAGTTGCAGATCTGAGCGATAATGAATATCGCAAAGAAAACGACTATCGGGCCTGCCGCGCCGAGCTTCTGCATAATGCGGGTGTTCGCGAAAGTTATGGAGAAGAACAGCTCGGAAATGAGGAACGCGAGCTGAACAAAGACCGCGAGCACGAGCAGGACGAGATATCCCTTTATCGCTTTTGCGCCGGGCATCGAGCGGAACATGCTGATAATTGTCTTTATCATGTTGAGGTTGTTCTCGCCGATGAGCGAGGTGACGTAGTCGTATATCCAGATCATTATGCCGATGCTCACAGCGTAGCTGACGATCATCCACAGGAAAGCGACTATAGCCTTTGCCGCGAGGAGCTGCCCGCTCGTCACGGGGAGCGTGAAGCTCAAATAGCCCTGCTGCCCGTAGAGCGTCTTATAGAAGTTTGCGATAACACCGACAAAGGTTATGATGAGCGCTATCAGCGCGATGAGGAACAGCGCAATCGTTGCCATGGCGCTCAGCCAGCTGATGTCTATAGCATAGGCGATGAGCATGATGCCTATAGTAACCGCGGCGGCAACGTAGATGTTCATCATCATATGCGCGCTCATTTTGATTTCATTCTTAATCAATTTGCCAAGCATATTTGAACACCTCCTTGAAAACATCCTCAAGCGTCTTGCCGCTGCTGCATATGTCGTCAACGGACGAGTTGAGCAGGACTTTGCCCTGACCTATCATCAGCGCGTGATCGAATATGCTCTCGACATCGTGGATAAGATGGGTCGAGATGAGCATAGTCGCATCCTTCGGGTGATTCTTCATGATTATGTCGAGTATGCCGTCGCGCGCGGCGGGGTCGACACCGCTGAGCGGCTCATCGAAAATATAGAGCTTCGCGTTGCGGCACATGACGAGAATGAGCTGAAGCTTCTCCTGCATGCCCTTTGACATCGACTTTATCTTCTGCTTGGGCTGGAGACCGAATGTGTCGAGCATTCTCATCGCCTTGTCGCGGTCGAAGTCCGGATAGAAATCCGCAATATAGTTTATCGCGTCGACAGCGCGCATCCAGTCCGCAAGATACGACTTCTCGGGCAGATACGCTATCTTCGCCTTTGTCGAAGGACCGGGAACTTCGCCGTCTATGAGCACCTCTCCGGAGTAGTCGTGAATGAGTCCTGTGAGTATTTTTATCAGCGACGATTTACCCGAGCCGTTCGGGCCGAGCAGAGCTATGATCTGGCCGGGCTGGAAGCTGAACGAAATGTCGTTGAGCACCTGGTGGCTGCCATAGGACTTGCTCAGATGGTTTACTGTGATTATGTCCTGCATTTTTTCCTCCCGTAAATTTTTGACGTAGGAATCTACTTGGAATGATTATATCACAAAAAATGGCATAGTAAAAGTTTTTTATGTTTTTTTAAGGAATAGTCACATTTTATTTAAACTTTTTTTGCCGATATCCTGTTTTTTATCGCTCCCGCGGCGGCAAAAATTATAAGGCACACGGCGTTCGCCGCAACTACGCTCGCACCCGCCGGGGTATTGAAGGCATAGGAGACAACAAGTCCCGCAAAGAAGCAGACGCACGACACCGCCGCCGATACGGCAGTCACCGCGCGGAAGCTCTTGCACACGCGCATTGAAGTCAGCGCGGGGAAAATTATCAAACTTGATATCAGCAATGCACCCATTATCCTCATGCCAACGACAACAGTGACGGCGGTGAGCAGAGCTATAAGAGTATTGTAGAGTCCCGTCTTTGTTCCGGTCGCCGCGGCGAAAGTCTCATCGAAAGTTACGGCAAAGATGCGGTTATAGAATATGACATAGAGCACGAGCACAGCCGCCGATATCGCGGCGCAGGCGATAATATCATTTTTGCCCATGAGCAGAACCGAGCCGAACATATAACCCGACACATCGGTGTTGAGTCCCGTTGTCAGAGACGCCGCAATGACGCCGACTGCTATAGCCGTGCTCGAAATGAGCGCTATGGCGGCGTCGCCCTTTATTTTTGCATTGTCATTTATCCGCATGAGCAGGAATGCCGCCACTACAACTACGGGCACGGAGATTTTCAGCGGTGCCACATTCAGCGCCATAGCCACGCACGCCGCGCCGAAGCCGACGTGGGAGAGCCCGTCGCCGATCATCGAATAGCGCTTGAGCACGAGAGTCACTCCGAGCAGCGCGGAGCAGAGAGCCACGAGCAGACCCGCTATCAGGGCGCGGCGCATGAATGAATAGGAGAGCATCTCAACTATCATTTCAATCATCGTTTCTCCCCCTCCCCGCAAAGCGCCTGCCGGCGTCGCTCTTTAAATAGTCCTCGGTCGTGCCGAAAAACTCGACTCCGCGTTCGCCGAGATGCAAAATTTTATTCGCGTTTTCAACAGCGCACTCTATATCGTGCGAGACCATGATAACGGCTATGCCCGAATCCCGATTGAGCTTTTTTATCAGACGATAGAACTCAGCAGTCACCACCGGGTCAAGCCCGGTCACAGGCTCGTCGAGCAAAAGCAGCTCTTTTGCGGCGCAGAGCGCACGCGCGAGCAGAACCCTCTGCTGCTGACCGCCGGAGAGCTCGCGGTATGATCTGTTCGCGATATTTGTTATCGAGAGCTTTTCCATATTTTTATTCGCAAGACTGCGGTCAGCGCGGGAATAAAACGGACCTTTCGAGCCGTTGAGACAGCCGGAGAGCACGACCTCGCGCACCGTCGCAGGGAAATCGCGCTGAGCCTGGGTCTGCTGCGGCAGATAGCCTATGTCCGTGCGCCTGAGCCCGTCGGCGAAATCAACGCTTCCG